>Ga0214544_1000052_pt1 | contig 134171 bp, 62 predicted proteins | sample CNSS3metaG_FD_160074 | JGI IMG/M metagenome (GOLD analysis project Ga0214544, IMG submission 160074) | Root nodule microbial communities from cowpea collected in UCLA plant growth center, Los Angeles, California, USA - CNSS3 | ecosystem: Host-associated > Plants > Roots > Nodule | place: USA...
ACAAATAACCATTAATTTTTAAAAATTTAATAAATAATTAAATTATAAAGGGTAAAGTTGGAATTATGAAATGTGGACACAAAAGAGGGAATCCCCTTTATATATAGTTATAGATTATTATTATTATTATTTTTTGTATTAGTAGTATTAGTGTAAATATTAGTATTAATAAATATTCAGTATTATTTTTATTTTTATTATTAATATTAATGTTACTAATAGTATAATTATTTTATATTAGTATTATAATAATTATCATTATCATTATTGTGATTATTATTCTTCTTATTATTTTGTTCGGATTCCTAAAATATTTTATGTCTATATTTTATATGGAAAAGTGTAAACTCCACCTCAACCTTTTATATGGTTTAATTACACATCACTAATCAATTTTATAATTTAAAGCAAATAAATTTACATCTAAATATTATCAAATTATTTATTTAGATATTATATATAATTATACATAATTATAACACTTAATATATTTTTTCTATTTAAATATAATAATAATTATACAAATATTGAACTAACGGTCGTCTTCCAATCCAATGCATTTTATATTATATACAAACAAACTTATTTTTCTATGATGAAATCACGGTAACGAATTTTGGAAATAAACTTATTTGTCCAAATCAAATCACGGTAACAAATCTTGAAAATCTTTCACAGTCTTCTTGAGAATGAAAAAATAACTACATCATCTTGTGTAATACTGATATGTTGCACTATCACATCACATTGCCACTGGTACGTTGTAACATCCCAAAAACTGGATAACCTCAATTTAATAAAACGTCACATACATGAATATTCAGAGACTACGAAGTTTGGAGTATGAAGGTACACAGTACACCAAACATACCCATATTACATAAAAAGAGACCTCACACGACCTAAAACAAGGTACACGGTGAAAAAGTAGTATTAGGTATTGTACAGACAAGAGAATCATAACTAATAAAAGCTCCTTCAGCAATGGGCTCCATTGTGAGCCCAATACCCGTCCGTAACCATCAAGCTGCAGCATCCCTATTATCATTACCACTGTTAGGGGTTCTCACATCTGCTCACATCTGCTCACATCAATAAAATTGATGATCATCGCAAAGGAGAAAAACCACACACAACCATAGAAACAAGCGAAAGGGTAAGCTAGTGCACAAGATTCTTACATCATAACACTCAACATTCAATCACATAGTCAAGCATAAATAATGGGAAACCACACATGAGGCACCTAACCATTTAAAACTCCAAGACTAGACTATCCGGATACGCATAATGAGGCACCACCACGAGACAGTGGAATTATGTCCTAATAGTGAGGCATCACCACGAGGCCTTCGCAGAATTACATCCTTACATGAGGCACCACCACGTGGCCTTCGTGGAATTACGTCCTTTTCTTGAGGCACCACCACGTTACCCTCGTGGAATTACGTCCTGTCGTTGAGGCACCACCATGAACTCTCACCTTGAGGTTCATGGAATTAAGTCCTATAGATGAGGCACCACCATGGACTCCCCCTAGGAGGGCCCATGGAATTACGTCCATTAGATGGGGCACCACCATGAGTTCTCACTACAAGAGTCATGGAATTACGTCCTACTCACACTTTATACATGTTTCGCCAACCAATCAGAAAGTTCCCATAAATACCAACGTCATGCGTAAACAACCAATCATACAACTCATGCTTCTCAATTCATACAGCAATAAAGCAACACATCATTTCCATCTCAACCTCATATATTAATCAAGGCATCATCCCTCAAACCTTTCTAATAAAGCATTCAAGTCAGGCAAGCAAGCAACCACATCATTGGCTATTCACATTATAGCACAAAACTCACCCCAGTCTCGCTCAGGCTAGAAGACCTCGCTCAGGCGAGCCCCTTCTCGCCTAGGCGAGAGCAGTGGAACAGTGGCTCCTGTGAATTCTCTCTCAAAATGAAGACGAGTCGCTTGAGAGACAGTTCGCGCAGAAAAGCTTGGGCGAGCCTTTGTTAGTCTCGCCTAGGCGAGACATGCTCGCTTGGGCGAGAAAATCAGTGCCTGCCACTGTTCCCTCATGCAACAATCACACAAACATAATCCCAAAAACTAAAACGACATTTTTATCAACTCACAGTAGCATCCAGACCACAAAATCATACAATAGCATTAGAGCAAGCAGAAAACGAACTAGACAAATGGACCCTAGCTTTCCTTACCTGGAAATAGCTAGAAAAAGGGCTCTGACAACCGATAGTTGAGCACAACAACTCTAAGGGCAGATTCAAGAGCTGAAAATAGTAGCACAGTTTAAAAACGAGCCCACCCTAACAAAACCCTAGCTGGAAGACGTGAAGAGAAGACTGAATGAAAGAGCACAAGTTGACAACAACTTACGTGGAGCAAAGGGGCGAGATTGGTTAACTTGACGAAACCTTGGCTAAACCCTAGCAGAGCCTTCTGCAAGGAGAAGAGAGTGTTTGAAAAACGAGAACATTTGCAAGTGAGTGCAGAATGGTGAACTCTAGCTGTTTTAGGGGCCTTGGCACCCTATGGGCCAACCCTTAGGCCCATCTGCTTAGGATCAACCCTTAAAATAAGGTAGAAAAATAAACATGCCTTACATACCTGATAACTTCAACTTGACATTTGACAAATTTTTATTTATTTTTAAATTAACTAAATAAATAAATAATTACAAAAAAACCCATGACACTTATTCAATATTGTTATTGCACTACTAATTAACGAAAAAAACTTGTTTACATTAGATCTTCAAAATAAAAATCAAATTGAGATAAATAAAAATAAAAAGATCAAATTAATATTTTATTATAAAAATAAAGACAAAAACATAATTTAGCAATAATATTATTTCTGAATACTCAAATATTTAAATTGAATTTTTAACCTTCATTTTGTATTTCATACCGTGTTTCTCTTTAAAAGAATGCTTCAAAAATAATTACCTATCATTATCTTAATAAAATATTTTCAATTTTTGTGTTTCAACTCCCTTTTATATATATAATATTTAGTTATCTTATAAGAAATTTAAGAGAATATTAACGAAGAAAATATTTGAACATATTCTTATCTAATTCAAGTTATACATCATTATAACCACTTATCTCACTTTTGAACATATTCTTATCTAATTCAAGTTATACATCATTATAACTACTTATCTCACTTTATTTTATATCTTCGTAATTGATATTATTATTCACCAAAATCTTATCTCTTCAAAAATATTTTAATTGAAAAAAATATTTCAAATTAAATAATTATTAAAACTCTTTTATCTTTTAAAAAATATTTAATTAACCATCTTATCTTTTTATCATAATGTTTAAATAATTATTAAAACTTTTTTATCTTTTAGAAAATCTTTAATAAACCTTCTTATCTTTTATCGTAATCTTTTAAACTATTTTATCTTTTACTTACAATATTTATTTAAACTTGTTAATTTATTTAGGTATTTTTTTGCTATATATATTTTTTTCTTATATATTAACTTAGTCAATTAAAATGTATTATTAATTTATAATATAGTACAAATATTTAAAAAATAAAAAAATACATCGACAACAATACCTGTATTTATGTTAATGTTAGTATTAATAATATGATTATGTTTATTTAACGTATAAAACATAAAGATTAATAAGAAAATAATACAAGTATACAGTCATTTTCAAATATAAAATATTAAATGGGTTAATTCAAGTTATTATACTATGTATCATAAACGATCTATGAAATTTTTTCAAGAGTCTCGACTAACAAAATCATAGATTTTACTTTTATTTCTAAAAGGCTACTACATACATTTTAATTTTAATAATGAGAGAATAGTGATATAATGACTACAAATATGTAAAATACATTAAAATAAGACATAAACACAAATTATAGAGATTTTTTTTCAATAAAAGTAATAATTTAAAATATAATTAAAATATTAAAATTATTATAATCTTAATTATTCGTTGAAAAGATAGCGAAATCTTGATAGAAAGGAAAATTGTCTTCAAATATATGATACATTTCATCCGTAACCTACTAACATATGAATGAGAACACATTTTTCAAAACAATTGTAACAAACACTTTTATTAAAACAATTTTCACAAAGAAACTTTAAAAATTTCTAAAAAGAATATAAAGTGAAAGATATATAAAGATGCTCCTAGAAAAAGAAGGTGACTCTCTTGGATAGGCTTAGAAACCAAGCATTTCCTAGCCTGAGCTTTCTAAATGGCATTCACAAAACTTCTCAATGAAAATTCTAATCAAATTAGATTTTAAGTATGAAAACAATTTTCAAAGTGTATGAAATATTATGACCAAAGAAAGATCAACTAAGTGTTTGATCATATTGCACTTAGGTATCACGAAAACCTAAAACATAACTACCAACATACACTCCAAAACAAGCAAAAGACAAAAGAAATAAAAAATATTTAAATGACATTAATAATTAGACAAAAATCTAGTTGGAAAAAATAAGTGGCACTTTAAATGACACCTCACGTAACTGTGATATGTGACACTACCTATGCCACATTCCACTATGTGACACGACAACGTGATATGTGACACTACCTATGCCACATCCCACTATGTGACACGACGATAGCTTAATACATGTCAATATGTTTTTTTTTAATTAAAAAAATAAATAAATAATCAAAAAAATTAGAAATTAACACGTGACATATTCTTAACATCTTTAACACTATCATTAATAGAAAAGAATTGATTGCATCAAAATTTGTAAAATAAAAATTAAATTAAATTAAATAAAAATAACGAAACTAAATGAATATTTTACTATAAAAATAAATTGACTTAATCTATAACAATATATGAGGAAGATTTCCTCATTTGTGTCCACATTTTATAATACCAGTTTTATCCTTAATTATTTTAAAAATTAATTATTTCATAAATAATTTACTTTTAACTGTTATTCTAATTTTTTTTGTCTTGAATCATTATTTTAATTTCTTTTTTTACATATCTTATTTTTTTATTTTATATTTAATAACTATTTTGAAAAATAATGATATATTTATTATTGATTTTAAATTAAATTTTTTGAAAATTAAAAGATAAGAAACACAGTAATCTCATCATGGAGCCCATGGAAGAAGAACATCACTCTATTAAATAGGGAAAGGACATAGTTATGACAGACACATTTGAAATGTCTGAGATTTCGTGTTCTTTGATTTATTATATTCATACTTATTTATTTGATTATTCATATTGAGTGTTCTTAAACTTAAATTCAGGCACATGAGATTAATGACAGTCCTCATAGTAACTGTAATTCGAGGCTTCCCACAGAAATATTTATGTGAAGATGAGAGGAATTCATCACCATCAAATCTCACCGATGTATGTGCACACTGTAATTAGTGTAACACCTCATTTCTAACATTCTTAAATATATTGTGGAATTGGTATTTCATATTTGTTACAATAAAAACTTATATTAGTTTTAGAAAATAATTAAATTTAAAAAATAGTTAAATAAGAAAAACTATTAAATTTTAAAAAAATCACTTAAAACATATTTTTAATTCTTAACATCAAAGTGAGATTTGAACTTCACCATAGAAACTTGGTGTGTTGATTCTTGTCTAAGAATCACATTTATCAGCAAAAATGAGTTAAAATGAAAAATACCGAAAGGAACCTTCAACTATTTTGTTTACATAAAAACAATTAATTATATTTTCTTATATAAAATTATTAAAGTACACATAAAAAAAAAGAAGGAAGAAAATATATGCTAGAAATTGTTTTTGTGAAGTGATTTATCAATAGAAAAGTTGTAACTTGCATGATTTATCTATAGAAAAGTACACATTGAGTTTTAGTTTTACGTTCACATGAGTTTGTGGGTGCATTCTGTATTTACTGTATTATGTTTTTATGAGAGATTCAAATGAGTGGTGCTTTTATTTAGGTATAATTAAATATTTACTGTATTATTATAATTACATATTCAAAAAAGTGTTCTTACATTTCTTTTATAATTTTAACTTTATCTTCTGACTTTGACTTTATTTTTAATTAGGAAAATGAATTTGAAATTAATTTTCATATCTTTTAATATTTGTATTTGAAATTTATATTACATTTATTATCAATGGTAAAATAAAAATCACTTATTTTAATTTATTAAAATATTTTTTTAATTTATCATATCTATCCTATGATGTATAGATACGATAGTGTATCGGATACGACACGTATCCGATACGTCGATACGTTTATTGTCAAAATAATAGGATACAATACGTGATAGATACGTGATATATAAATATTGAAAAGTATACAATAATTCTTACAAATAAATAAATATATGATTGTCAATGTGTACATCCAAATTTTCTAATCAGAGACCAATTATTTTGGTAGCCAAAACATGGTAGCTAATGTTAGTGATCAATTTAAAAACCAATTCATAATTGAAACTATTTTAATGATCAATTTAGAGACCAATTGTAATTTTTTTGAACTATTTTAGTTCTCAATTTGGTCATTATACAGTGACTAATTATTTTTTCACTAAAATTGATCATTATTCAAAGATTTTATTTATTGTATTGTACTACGACTTCATAAATTAGATACTCATTGATAATTATCGGTAAAGGATCGGACACGATTCGTGTCAGACACAGATACGTGACCCAAGTTGAAGTATCGGTGTATTATAGTATCTATCTCATCACGCTTTCACATATTTGCATCTTAAATCTACTCAAATCACATTATTTATCTCTTAATCCAAATAATAATATAATTATATTTGTATTCCTTCGAACTCATTTACTCACTTTCCTTTGAATTCACTCCTCAATCCAAACACACCCATAAATTTCTTGCACTTCTTTGTTTTACTATTGATAAATCTTATTTTATTTATCATTGTTTTACAATTTATAAATCTTATTTCATTTATCTTATTGATATTATATAATAATAAATTTGACATCTTCTAATAATTTACTTTGGTTGTTTCTCCCTGCACCTCCAACAAAACTACCTAAAGTACTCTTTTATCTTTGACCATTTACACCCCAAAAATAACATTACTGAAAGAAAGTTGACTTCCGATAATATATTTTTATTTCCGGAAATCGATTTTCGATAATATATTTTAACTTTCGGAAGTCGATTTTCGATAATATATTTTGACTTCTGAAAATTGACTTCCGGTAATATATTTTGACTTTCCGGCCGACTTCCGGTATTATATTAATATTTTAAAATTTTATTTTCTCAAGGCATATTTTAAAAATAAAATAAATTTTTAATATATATATATATATATATATATATATATATATATATATATATTTCTCCATTTCTTTAATTTTTTAAAGTATTTTGTTAAAAAGTTAATGTTTTTTAATTTAATTTATTTGAAAATATTATATTAAGAAATATGAAAACATAAAAAATAAAAATAAAAAACTAAAAAACTAAAAAAACATTTAAAGCTTAGAAAATATAAACTTTAAATAAAATTAAAAATAGTTAACACAAAATTAATGTTTTTTAATATAAAATTTAAGTATTTTTAATTTAATTTATTTATTAAATATTTTTAATATATATATATATATATATATATATATATTTAAAAAATAAAATTATATATGCATATATAATTTTTTATATAATGTATTAAAAAAATTAAACTAAAAAATAAAATTTAAAAACAAAACTTTAAATTAAAAAAAAATATGAATGAAAAAAAAATATATATATTTTGACTTCCGGAAGTCAACTTCCAGTAATATATTTTGACTATCGGTAGTTAATTTTCGGTAATATATTTTGATTTCCAGAAGTCGACTTCCGGTTATATATTTTAACTTACGGAAGTCGACTTTTGTAATATATTTTGATTTCCGGAAGTCAACTTCTGATAATATATTTTAACTTCTAAAAGTCAACTTTCGGTAATATATTTTGACTTATGGGAGTCGACTTTCGGTTATATATTTTGACTTTCGGAAGTCGACTTCCGATAATATATTTTAACTTCCGGAAGTCGACTTTTGTTAATATATTTTGATTTTCGGGAGTCGACTTCCGGTAATATATTTTGACTTCCGGAGATTAACTTCTGGTAATATATTTTGATTTTCAGAAGTCAACTTCCGATAATATATTTTGACTTCTGAAAGTTGACTTCCGGTTATATATTTTGATTTCTAAAAGTCGACTTCTGGTTATATATTTTGACTTCCAGAAGTATTGTTCACCGACAGTTGACATTCAGAAGTAATTTTGGAGTGTGATGCGCCTAACTTTAATTAAATGTTCAAAGGGTATTTTTGAGATTTAAAATTTTTTTTGGAGGTGTAGAAAAAATTTTGGAGATGTAGAAAGAAACACCGTTTACTTTGATATTTTTTTATTTTGTATGTTTAAGAAAGTGACTGGGCCATGACCCAACGTACTTATGATGACCTCGACAATTTTTAATTATATAACATATATTTTTAATTCTTATCGACAGGTAGTATGTCTTTTAATTATATAACATAGTTTATTCTGCAAGTTCACAATTTAATCCTGGTGAAGTTGAATTCTAAATTGTGATTAGGAGGGGGTTGACCAAAAAAATAATTGGAATTTGGTTAAATTGAATTCCTAGCTAGATTTTTATTTCTCTTTTATTTTTCATTAAAAATGAATTTTTTGAAGAAAAAAAAATGAAAGTTAAATACATTTGTAATCTATAAAAAATTAAAATTTATTTATGTCTCACTTTTGATATATTTTGATACTTCGTACTTTAAAATTAAATAGATATATTTTTCTTAATCTAATAGTGTTAATTATATATATATATATATATATATATATATATATATATATATATTAATTTGAATTTGTGAAAATACATTTAACCTAAAAATTAATTATAAAAAAATACAATTTAAAATATTACTTCTCGAATATTGAATTTTAAATTTGAACAGTAAAGTACGTTATATATGTAAATAAAAGCAACAAAATGCTATTTGAAAGAAAAAAGATGTTATTTGGGTGAAAAAAATCACAATGCATAAAAGTTTAAACTTCAACTCTTTCTTCCACATTGTTGGAACCACTTTTACTTCTTCTATGAGTAGTTTTTAACCAATCAGGAAGTCTTTTTCATATTATTACATGATCTTAAATATATTTCTAACTACATAATCTACAATTATTTTAAGAAAAAAAATTTAATAATCTAAATTGTACAGGGTTAAGTATGTTTCTAATCCCTCAACTTTGATTCAAAATTGAAATTCGTTTCTATCCGAAACTTTGATATATTTTGGTTCTTAAACTTTAAAAATAAATAAATATAGTCACTTTGACCCATTACGTTAAGTTTTTTTTTTACGTATCGAACACATTTCATGTTAACATTAAAGTTGTTTACATCGTTTGACATATTCTCGGTTCAATATTTGTTCGGAAATGCATTTGACTCGTAAAACAAAATTAACATAATTGGATTAAAATGACTATATTCATTTATTTTTAAAGTTTAAGGACCAAATGTATTAAAGTTTCAGACAAGGACGAATTCTAATTTTCAGTTAAAGTTGAATGACTAAAAACATACTCAACCCAATTGCATAATACAAAGTACATTTTTCAAATGCATAATCCAAATACACATTGGATTGTATAATCCATAATACATTTTATGTTGTTTTCTAATATGTTGCGTCTTGTATGAGATAGATATGGCTAGGATAACAAGTGGTATCTCAATGGAGTGAGTGCTACAAGCTTACAACCTCCACTTATAGGAGAGATTATTATTGAAATTGTGATATTGATCGTACAAATGATAATTTGCACGTGAAGGATGCATGCCTACATAATGAGTGCACAATATGGAATGATTTCCCATGGGTCTAATGGATATGTTTCTCTTGACAACCTATGTGGATCACATTGCTAAGACTTTGTGGGATGGTGTGGTGAAAAATGAAATTTGTTGAATTAACATGTTAACAGTGTGGTAAGACATTGGTTTAAACGGAATGCATATTAAATACTATCTTATAAGATCATAAGGAGTTCACACTGATGTCCCATGGATGAAAGATGACTAAATATAGGGTTCCAAATAAGTGTATTAATGTTATAATGAATAGTTATGGTTGGTTGCCCTTCTAAAATGATAGTTATGAGTTTGTCAATCAATAAGTGACATATAAAGACTAAGAACTTCCATCTACCAATTGGTAGAGCGACATCACATTGGATGATGTGTTCCCATTCCATCACATTCATGTAGTGGGATCATTTTTCATGTATGTTATTTTGGATGTGATGATGACAACACAAGTTTTTTGTGGAGCTCCTAAGAGTGGAGTATGGGTGTACCCATTAACATTTTACATTTTTTGCTAATATTTTTTTTAATGTTAAATCAACATAAAAGGCCAAAAACTTTAAGAAAAATGACGTTCATTTCATTTATTAAAGAAAAAAATCTTAGTGACAGATTTGGAGGAACATATATGGTCACACAAACAACCGTTCACGTCTTTCAAGAGCTAAAACAAATGAAAAGTCACAAAGAAAGTCAATTTCATGTACGTCACATAAAGAATCTTAAATGAATACAACAATTGTTAGTTTTGTATGAATTCCATCGACAAAACAACATTAATTAATTTAACAATTTTACTAAATCAAGGCGTGCCCATAAAAATAGATCATAACTCTCAAGGCCTCATCAAAACTATTCTCGTTAATATGCATATCTTGCTTTAATAACATGACCAATTATTGCATTTCATTCTTAGTCATTTTTACCATCTTTGATATGCATACCTCACATCGTACATATACTTTATAGTTGTGACATTACCTTGATTGTTCTCCTTCAAAATTAATAAAATATTTACGAGTTTCACTAAACTTACATCAATAAAAATGAATTGCTTAGTGGTTTTTAATTTGCCACTATATCAATGAACTATTAATATATCTGACAGATGTCTACAAATTAACTTTATAGTCTATCTTCTACCATTATTCATTAGTTTACTTGCAATTTAAACATACAATCATATTTTCTCATTTTAGTTACACAAATTTACAAATTCTCTAACAAAACTTATTTGAGCACCTATTTTATAACCTAACAACATATATGACTTTTTTCCTTAAGGGTCACTTATTGTATCAACATCAATATATGATGACTTTTCTTTAACAGTCAATTACAACAAGTGCACTGGTGTGTTGAAGTAAAATCCAAGTGTTGTATCCTCGGAGATTTGTTAAAACCTTACCAATATTTGTACTACAATAATGCTTTTGTGATTACGTTTTGGCTAAGAACAACTTAGTAAGAAGTATTATAAAAACAAATAAGGTTGGATGTTTTCTCTCTTTCCCTGGTTCTATTTTGATTTCCTTTCTTTAACCTAAAATCTATCACAAATTATTGCTCTTGAAGTACTCTATCTAAGTAGATTTAGATGCATCCTTACAGTCCAAAACCTAGGGAAATTTAGACCCAAGGTGATTCTCTACTCTTGGTAGACTAAATATCTACTTTACTGCTCATGACTTTTCAGCCCAACATCCCCTATAAGTACCATTTATGCACTAGTATAGGTAAGACAAATTGTTTAGACCATAATTCAAACCAATTTTCCAACTCAATTTGAACCAATTAGAATAATCAAAGATAATTAAAACAATTCACAATCTAATGAATCATAATAGCAATAGATACATTAGAAGATTAATCATAAATAAAAAAAAGGTTAAGTTCAAATACATCCAACCTTACGCTTTGAGTTTAGCCACACATGATCGAGAGATCAACCCATTAATACACATAAATCCACTTTCTCTCCACTTTATCCATCCCAAAAGAAAATTGTAAAGAGTTTCCAGAGGAAGGAAGCCTATTCTCTGTGAATATTATGACCTAGCCAAAGAAGAAAGTCTTATTTTATAGACTGATGTAAGCAATGCTCAACCAATTTTTCTGCACTCAACCACATGAACTTCTTTTATGAGTTTTTCTGTTGGTGTGCTTAGCCACATGAACTTCTTCTATTATTCTGATGCTTGAAGTATCACTTCACTATCAATAGTTTAAGCTCATGTGTGTAGTTCAACAACACTTTTTAGGCTCAACCCAAGGATCTATGATTGTTCTATATTCTCAACTATCATGGTTGAGCTCTTTAAACATGGCCGAGTGTAATGCCTGATTTCTCTCTCTTTTCTCTTGCAAAATAATGTGATTTCATTAGTTTTCATGTTTTCCATTCATCAAAGGAGGATGTTCATCGGTATAAGTATGGTCTTTTTCCTTGCTAAAAACAATTTAAGTCTTTAATGAGTGTCTAATTTAATATGCTTATGATGTTAAAGAGACACTTATCAATATACTAATAACAAATCCAAATTCAAATGACTAATTCAAGGAAGTCACCTCACGTACTAAACACCTATACAAATATATTACAATATTAATACATGTCACTTTTAATACATGTCACTTGTCATTTTTTATCACGAATAATAAACTTACTCAACTTATTTGATGTGAAAGTTTCATTTTCCTTTATTCCAACTATTTTTTTTATATTGATCATATCATTATATTATGAATTTCATTTATACAAATAAATTTATCAATTTCATCTCCTATGATACTTTAAAATCGATCATCCATTATAATTACAATTATGTTAAAGAGAATAATGGATTTCAATAAAAATATTACATTTTAGAACATTTAATCAAGTAAAAAAACGTTTTTAAATTACATATAAGCTAAACAAAATATTTAGATTGGCAAATCTACAAGTAAATTATACACTTACATTTGACTTACCATAATGTACATTCCATAATAATATCAAATGTTGAATTACTATGTGTTAATTAAAAAAAAAGTATAAATACCTCTATTATTAACTGCTTAAAACTAAAACATAAAATTTACTCCTACTAACTTCAACATCTACACAACGTTCTGAAAACAATAATAATGAATACAGATTGTTATAAAATAAAAAAAGACAAGCTGTTTTTAAATAGTGGCAGAAAACTCCTAAAGAGTGTAGAAACGAACAAATTGTTCTAAATAATTTCTTTTAACTTGGATCGATTCATACAATTTTGTTACGAGAAATCGAAGGTGCACAAAATTTCAACAACTTTTAAGAAATACCATTTCCGATGAAATAAGAATTCAACAACCTTATTACAAAAAGTTTAAATAAAATTCCACAATCAATTCAATCTTACTTTACTCTGAAATAATGATATATGACATTACAATGTATTTCGAAAAATCAATTTCAGAACAAAAGGAACAATATTCAAAATTGAAGGCTCTATAATCAGCACCTTCATTATATTTAACACATGCAATTAGACAGTGTTATGAAATGTTTAAGTGTTCTAACTAAAGAGACTATTATGTACAAAAACAAATCTGATCAAAGGTTAATTTTTTTTTTTCATATTGAAGGTTAATGTTTCAATCTCAAAATTATCAAAATTACATCAATAGGGTCGATCATTATATTTAATATATTAAAAATCATGATATAATTTTGACCTTAAAAAGTTATCTAATATTATTAGATATATCTAAATAAATAAGATTTTTGAATTATCCACTTCAAATTTAAATAGTTTTTCAGATCATATATTCACAAATATTTTATTAATTTTTTCTAGAAGGTTGTTGCATTTTTCTATAATGGTATTTTTGAAAGGGTAGTTGATTTTATTTTTTCGAAATTGATTGTCTAAAACTTATGTATTTGTAGGTTGCAACTTTCAAAGTTTAAAGTTAAGAACAACTTTGTCATTTCATATTTTTGGGGATTCAGGTTGAAATTTCTAGAATAGAAGAACGAGTATGTTTGCATGAGTAGTTTTTATTGAGCCAAAAATGTTTGTGGGTACCACAAATCTTATGGTTGACGAGAATGGGTCTGATTCTTTTTATTCTCGTTCAAGGGTAGGGTTAGGTTCAATTTGTATTAAAAAACTGTGGACTTAAATTTTAATATCTAATTTCATTTTATTACCTGATTTTGTTTTGCTTATAATTTTAAAAATAAATTACATCTTAAATTATTGTATATATTTAATTTAAACAATATATAAAACCTAATAAATATAAAAGATTGAAATAAATATTAATGAATGAAATTACATTTTTAGTTAAATATATGATATTACTATAATTTAAATGAAATAATTATTTTATATTTTAATATCTATAATAAATAGAGCTGATAAAAAAATCTATAATTAATAGAAAATAAACACAGGATTTTAATTCTAATAAGATTAATAAAAGGGAAAATCCAGAAAAAAAAGAATAAAAAATTGAACCGGTTGGTAATCCGGTGGTGGTTTGACTGGACCGGATCAGATAACGAGAGAGTTAAGAAATGGAAAATGGGGTAAAACCATAGCAGACAGCAATAATCAATTACACAGCTGCAACAACCAACACAAGCAGCACCAACCTCCTTCTTTCTCTTCTCTTCTCTTCTCTTCTTTTTCTCTCTCGCGCCCAATTCGCCTTATTCTCCTCCATCTCCAATTCACTCTCTCTCCACTTTTTTCTCTCCACACTTTCATTTCCGTCGAATCTTCGATCGGAACCGGCGATCGGACCGAACGCCACTCCGCGCCGGAATCCTGTAGAAGGTAAGCCAAACTGTGACCTATATTTCCTTCTTCTTGGCTTTCTTTGTATCTGAAGCAGCAATGTGGGTTTCGTTGTGATCCGTGCATTTTCTTTCATTGACTTTTCAAGCTTCGATCGAATCGTGCGTGAATGCGCGAGACTTAGCGGAGAGATCTGCTGTTTCTCGATCCGTGTTCGCAATGCGAGGCGATCAGAGTCGATTCGATTGCTTGAGTTTGTGTTCGAGCAAGATCCGAGACTTGTTTCTTGCGTTTTTGGCTAAGCGACGACTTTTGGCTTTGGATGAACGTGTGGTTGTTTTTACTTACTGTTGTTGCGTTCTTGTTGGATTGAATTGATTTCAAATAGTTAACTTAACTAAAGGGTGGAGCGTGTTTCAGTGTCAGTGTTTTTGAGCTTCGACTTGTGCACACTTTACTTCATTTAGTTATTGGAAATTTGTTCCTAACTCAAATATAAGCGAATGAAGTAGTTTTTTGAGTTGACCGAGGAAGCTAATGAATTTCCTCTTAGTGTGTACTGTAGACTATTGTAATGTGAAGTTTTATAATGGTTTCTTGTGTGCTTGGTCAAACTAAAGATTGTCTTGCTTACTTTTAGTTGCCTAGCGGGACCTTTTTACTGAAATCGCTGACGAACTGACATTGTCAACCATTTACACGCTGTTAGTTAACTGGATCAATAAATAGTGTGCAACTCATGAATCACCGTTTTTACTTCGTTTAGGTTCAATTTTATGCACATGAAATATAAGATTAGAGTCATAGAGGATCCAGATTCGGTGCAGTCATTTTTGTGTGCAATCATGCATTTTGTGCTTTCATAACTGTTCGATAAAGATCAGCTGCTGAGGTTTAGAATTGTTTTAAGTTGATGCACCAAGATATAATCCAAGCGGGCTGATCTTAACTTGATCGTTCTAAATTGCTGAATGCGTTCAAAAAGTGAGTGCCGGGAATGTGGATCTGAGTATTGGCCATCACAAAAGCATTTTCTATTTTTGTTTAATTGGTTTCTTTCCATATGGTCTGCGGTTTTCTTGTTTGATGCATGCATCACATAATGTCTGTTCTTCCAAAAGGTTCATATAGAACTTGCTGTTCATTAAGCTGTTTTGTGGTTATTGTAATTTTACTAGTTGTTACTTACAGGTGGATTGGGCTTTCATAATTGGAATGAATATTTTTTAGCTTACTCAAAAATATCTTGATGGAAGAAAAGGAAGAAACAAAAGAGATAAATATATCTGGTAATGGATTAGATATTGATGAAATAGTAGATAGTGGCGTAAAACAATTTATTGGAAGTCCTCATCAGGAAAATGTAAATTCTAGCAGCAGTGTTGGGGTTGAACTTATAGATGAAAGGGCTAACTTGCAAGAACAAGTTATTGATTCTGTAACTACAGTGATGGACGAGGACCAGTTTGAGCAAGTATCTTTGAAAGACCAAGATAAGAATAATGAGCATGAGGATTCAAACCGCTCGTCTGGTTCTGATAATAAACAACATCCATATGGTGGAAATGCAGAGGATTTTCAACAATCATTTGGGTCAAACTCAATAGAGAATGATTCTTCCCCAGTTGCGGAGATGGATAATGATAATCATTCTTATAGTCCTGGGTCAGAAGGACATTATGGTCATACATCCAAGCATTTTTCCACATCAATTAATTTTGATTCTAGCGGATATTCTACTTTTAATTCTCCACCAAAGCCAAGACAGAAACATGCAAAGCCGAATGTGTCTCCAGAATTGCTCCATTTAGTTGATTCTGCTATTATGGGGAAACCTGAAGGTATGGACAAGTTGAAGAATATCGCAAGTGGTGTAGAATTTTTTGATGGTGGGGAAGAAATGGACAGTGTGCCTTTCTTAATTGTAGATTCACTTCTTGCAACAATGGGTGGAGTGGAAAGTTTTGAAGAGGATGAAGATAATAATCCTCCCAGTGTGATGCTGAATTCCCGGGCTGCCATTTTGGCTGGTGAACTTATTCCTTGGCTTCCTTATGCAGGTGATACTGATGATGTGATGTCACCAAGGACACGGATGGTTAGGGGACTACTTGTGATATTAAGGGCTTGTACTAGAAATAGGGCAATGTGCTCATTGGCTGGCCTTTTAGAAGTGTTGTTGAGAACAGCAGAAAAAATTTTCACTGTGGATGTTGGCTTAAATGGTCAAATGAGGTGGGATGGAACACCTTTGTGCCACTGCATACAATATTTGGCGGGTCATTCTCTCACTGTGAGTGATCTTTATAGATGGTTTCAAGTAATTACAAAAACACTTACAACAGTTTGGGCTCCACGATTAACACTGGCATTGGAGAAGGCAATTAGTGGAAAGGAGTCAATGGGACCAGCTTGCACCTTTGAGTTTGATGGTGAAAGTTCTGGTTTGCTTGGTCCAGGCGAAAGCCGTTGGCCATTTATCAATGGATATGCTTTTGCAACATGGATCTACATTGAATCATTTGCAGACACATTAAATACAGCTACAGTTGCTGCTGCAATTGCTGCTGCTGCAGCAGCTAGGTCTGGTAAATCATCAGCTATGTCAGCTGCTGCTGCAGCTAGTGCACTTGCTGGTGAAGGTACAGCACACATGCCACGGCTGTTCAGTTTTTTATCCGGTGATAATCAGGGTATAGAGGCTTATTTCCATGCTCAATTTTTGGTTGTTGAAACTGCTAGTGGAAAGGGAAAGAAATCTTCTTTGCATTTTACCTATGCTTTCAAACCACAATGCTGGTATTTCGTTGGTCTTGAACATATAGGCAAGCATGGAATTCTTGGGAAAGCAGAAAGTGAAGTCAGATTGTATATAGATGGGTCTTTGTATGAAAGTCGTCCTTTTGAGTTCCCTCGAATTTCCAAACCTCTTGCCTTTTGCTGCATAGGGACTAACCCTCCTCCTACTATGGCTGGTTTGCAACGCCGTCGTCGTCAATGTCCTCTGTTTGCTGAGATGGGTCCTGTTTACATCTTCAAGGAACCAATTGGTCCAGAAAGAATGTCAGGCATGGCTTCTAGAGGTGGGGATATAGTTCCTTCTTTTGGTAATGCTGCCGGGCTACCATGGCTAGCAACAAATGCCTATGTGCAGAGCAAGGCAGAGGAAAGCGTGCTTTTGGATGCAGAAATAGGAGGTTGCCTTCATCTGCTCTATCATCCCAGTTTGCTCAGTGGTCGTTTCTGTCCTGATGCTTCACCCTCTGGTGCTTCAGGTTTGATAATTTCTATCGACTCTTTTATGATAATACATGAGTAATGAATTTTAAACACTGCATAAATGCATATTGATTTTTCATGCAGAAAGGCCCCTGGTACCTGGTAAATAATCATTGGAAGGTTAGTTTGTGGATTTATATGATGGAAATAAAAAGTGATTTACTATATTTTGGGTTAGTGTTTGTAATCATCACAATGGTGGTTCTTCTCTAATCTGTAGTAGTGAAAATTTTTCTTTTACCTTAGTACTAGGATGCTTCTACTCTAATTCCAAGTCTTTGATTCTTGATTTCTGAAAGTTTATTTTCTTTTGTTTTAAAACTATATAATTCAAAAAATATTTTATTTTTGGGAATCAAGAACAGATCAGTTAGGGGCTTGCATTAAGCTTATATCCAAGCATATAAAATTGTATTATTGTTTATAAAAAGTCTTACAATGAATATTAACCAAATTAAAGGGTGGGTAAATGGTATGAAATTCATTGAGAAATAGACATACTATTAGTGTTCTATCTGTGATTAAGCTGTCTCGTGAGGTTATCTTGTATAGTTGACTTTTTGATAGGTTCTGTTTCTCTCTTTGCGAGTCTGACAGCTACACACATAGATTAGATATGCTGGCTCTTGGAATTTGAACTTATGGCCTCATTCAACTTTATGTAACTGGCTTGTAATGTAATGAATGTTCGGAATTTATAAGATTTATTTAAATCATATTTTTAGTCAATGTGAGACTAAATACCATATTTGAGGCTACAATTAATGACAGTTCCCAAAGGGGCTGCAACTAAGTTGGGCTAAGGATGATCCCATTTAATGTGGCATTCAAACATAATCCTCCTGCCCACGGCTGTCAGCCTGGAGTGTGGTAATGTGGGTGGCCCTACAATGGATTTACGTTAGTCTTTGAGAGCATCTTATAGTTTGCATTTGGGATTTAACTCAACCGCATAAAACCACATTTGAGAGCATCTTTATAATGAAGGTGTATAAAATTTTCTGTATTGTAGTCTTCTTATAGTTTCTTTATAATAATGATTCAGGAACTCTTCGACGTCCAGCTGAGGTTCTTGGGCAAGTCCACGTTGCTACACGAATCCGACCTGTGGATGCTTTATGGGCATTATCCTATGGTGGTCCCTTGGCTTTGCTTCCTTTGACTATAAGCAATCTACATGAAAATACTCTGGAACCTCAGCAAGGGAATTCACCTTTGTCTTCAGCGACCACATCTTTGGCTGCCTCAATATTTAGAATTATATCCACAGCTATTCAACATCCAAGGAACAATGAAGAATTGGCTCGTGGTAGAGGACCAGAGGTTCTATCAAAAATTTTAAATTATCTTCTCCGAACTCTATCTTCACTTGATGTTAGAAAGCATGATGGTGTAAAAGATGAGGAACTTGTTGCTGCTGTTGTATCCCTTTGTCAATCTCAGAAGATCAACCATGCACTTAAAGTGCAGCTGTTCACTACACTGTTGTTAGATTTAAAAATTTGGAGTTTGTGTAGTTATGGCATACAAAAGAAGCTTTTATCATCTCTTGCAGATATGGTTTTCACCGAGTCAATGGTAATGCGAGATGCTAATGCCATTCAGATGCTTCTTGATGGCTGCAGAAGATGTTATTGGACTGTTCCTGAAATTGATTCATTAAATACTGTTTCCCTAACTGGGTCTACACGTCCAGTAGGTGAAATCAATGCTTTGGTTGATGAGCTCTTGGTGGTAGTTGAACTTCTAATAGTGGCTGCATCTCCTTCGTTGGCCTCAAATGATGTCCGATGTTTACTTGGATTCATGGTTGACTGTCCACAACCTAACCAGGTAAAGCAGTAACATCTAAGTGCTTTTATTTGCCTCAAATGATGTCCGATGTTTACTTGGATTCATGGTTGACTGTCCACAACCTAACCAGGTAAAGGGGTAACATTTAAGTGCTTTTCTTTTCGGTGCGGGCAATAAGAAGGGATTGTCGGACAGGATACTACAATGACAGACATATGGGTGCTGTCAATGCTAAAATGCATTTGCTAGAATAGAATTTCACAGTACCTTTTTGTGGTCTTTCTTATATAGCTTCTGGAAGAATGATTGCTTGTTTGGTGTTTTCAACTGAACTTTTTTATTATTAAATTTTTTATCATTTAGAATACAGTATTTTTTTATTATTTGTTAGGTACTTATTTCAGGGGTGTGGTAGTGTATTTCATGTTTGAGCTGGGTCTCTTCCAATACTATTATATAAAAATAACCTTTCCTTTTGTTTTACGACACAAATGGGTGTTATCATTTAGTTCCTTTCAGCCAGATACTCTTTTCCATGCAGTACTCATGTGGCATGGTGACATTGTTCCCTTGTGACTTGGCAACGTTTAGGGGACATGCCAATAATATGGCAAGTGATTTTGGCGTAACACTAACAAAGACATATATATAAGGTATACAACAAAAATTGTTGAATGTAATAAATAAGAAAAACTAGTAACATATATCTAAAACAATAAATTAGAAACGTGTTCTAGGAAATAAAATTCAACAAAAGTATCTATCAACAATGTATAGGGAGAAATGTGCAGAGGGATCATAGATGAAACTGAGGAAATAATGGCTCGAGAAAACAAAAAGGAACATAAACTGGTAGTCAAGATAACAAATAGAGATAATGCACAGTTGGCTGGAGAGGTTACATCAGAATTGAACTTCAGAACAAGGGGAGAGGAAACAAAAAGTACTATAAAGAGAGGAGTAAAGCAACTAATATCAATATTTTTTGTCTCAACAATCTGCCTTGGCCACATGGACAGGTGGCTGTCATAATCTGCAATGTAAAACTTACAATGCCATTGAAGTCTAATGACATTTTGTTTAACTATTGCAATCCCATCATGGGGTGGTACTGCTATGGAAACCCTGGCTTCTAGTTGATGACACTGACTTGGTGATGGTGGTTATATGATCTTGTTATGATATCTGTTTCCGCATTGATGATAATAAGGTCGTGCTCATTTGTTTCAGTTCTGACCACACACTTGTGAAAGCTGTTAAGATATCTTTAATATCTTATTTTTTGTTTTTATTGTTATTATTCTTCATATGTATTTTGGGCTTAGCCCATATATTATTTATTATAAATACAGCCCCTATGTGTATTTTCTACACAAGGGAGATTAATCTCAATCCCTACTTTCTCTATATTCAATAAAAGCCATGAGTTGGGCTGCATTTACATGGCACAGTAAGGCACAGCAGTTGTGAAAACCTAGCTAGCTGAATATCTGTAGTAGTTCCCTTTTTTAATCAGAGGAGAAAATGCTATGGCATCACCATACAAGTTGCAAACCTAACTAGGTTAACTCTAATAGGTTATATTTTGTGGTATGTTGTGTTAGATTGCGATATATTTAATGCATGTAATCTCAATGTTCTGGATCTCATGTTAAGTGGTTTTTTTGAAGTTTGTAATTCTAAGTGTTGCACATAATATAATGCTTTGGTTTGATTCTTTTATTTTTATTTTAATAAAACTGTACTAATTCGTTATTTATTCAATTTCAGGTTGCTAGGGTGCTGCATCTTTTCTACAGATTGGTTGTCCAGCCAAATGCATCTAGAGCTCATACATTTGCGGTAGAATTCCTGGCATGTGGTGGTGTAGAAACTCTTCTTGTTTTGCTCCAGAGGGAAGCTAAAGCTGGAGATAATGGTGTCCTGGATTCATGGTCAATGAATTCTGAACTTCACAAAACTGAGATTGATGGTGGTAATGAAATGACAAAAGGAAGTCAAGAAGATGAAGGATCGAAGGAGAAAAATGAAGCCATCTTACAAGACAATGACCACGGTTCCCTATCTGTTGATAGTGGCAGTAGCCCAGATCCTATTTCTCCTGTATTTGCCTCTGAAATTCCTTCTGTCAAGAATTTGGGAGGCATAAGCCTATCCATTAGTGCAGACAGTGCTAGAAAAAATGTTTACAATGTTGATAAAAGTGATGGGATTGTTGTTGGGATCATAGGTCTCTTAGGTGCATTAGTAGCTTCAGGCCAGCTGAGAATCGGTTCTTCTGCAGGTCCTGATACAACAAGCAACCTTTTGGGTGTTGGACTCCATGACAAAGGTGGTACTATGTTTGAAGACAAGGTCTCTCTTGTACTTTTTGCTTTACAAAAGGCATTTCAAGCAGCACCCAACAGGCTAATGACCAAAAATGTTTACACATCTTTGTTGGCTGCCTCGGTATGGCTACCTTCCTTCATCATATCTACACTCCATATTCCTATGCTGCAAATATGGGAATTGTCCTTTCATTTTACTATTTTTTGATAAAAGTTCTATCAATGTCTTTACCATGATTTATTCAGTATAAGCCCATTCTTTTATTTTATAAAATCATGTTAGGCATCACAATGAGATTTTAATAACTCAATTAGGTTAGCACCTTAAAACTCCATCAATCACGTGCCACCACATGAAAACTCCATAAAAAGGAAAAACAACAAGATACAAAAACACGAGGGGAGCAGATCAAAACTCATGCAAGAGAAAAAACCTCCAAAGCACTAACAAAAGCTAAACATAGGGAGGCTTAAATGATTTTTGAAGAAATCAAACTTAATATATGAAGGGAAAAAGTCATACAATGACATTGGCCATTCCAGTTTGTTGAATTAATTTCTCAATACTTGATCTTTTGTCAGGGGGCTTTTTAAATACACATTATTTTTCTTAAGAAAAGGAAACTTACTAGTTGAAGGGAGAAGGATATTTGCTAATATTAATGTAAAATGTCCTCTTATTAACCATGACCCAATGCAGATGAAAGAAAAACATAGAAGCCTTCAAGTCTCTTTTTGAGTGCTTATTCGAGATGTATGTTTAAAAATGTCATTAGGTGATAAGGTTACTATCCTCATTTGTTGATGTTTTCATTTTTCTTTGTTTTCTCTTCTTTTCAGATCAATGCCTCTTCTTCAGAGGATGGGCTAAATTTCTATGATTCTGGTCACCGCTTTGAGCATTCACAACTTTTGTTGGTGCTTTTGCATTCTCTTCCATTTGCACCTAGGCCTCTACAGAGCAGAGCGCTACAGGTATTAGCTTCACAGTCATGCATCCATTGTTTATAAGTTGTGTTTTATATGATTTATGAGGTGTTTGCTGTTTCATGTGTATTGTATGTGATGAAATTCTCAATACAGAGCACTTGTACATTAATGTACTGCTTAGTTCATGCATTTCAGTTTCTGGCATTTTATAGATTTTATTGGGGCATAAGTTCGCTGCTACTTGAAGATTCGAAAGATAATGCTGGAACACAGACATTTATTGACCTAGGCTAGTGCAAAACTAAAATAAAAGACAAGATTGGTTGTTAAAATCTAAATTTGCTTGTCAACAATGATTAATAGCAGTCCCCCCCTTAGTTTCTAGTACTTCTGTTATCTGTTACATTTAGATTTCATTGTAACGGATTTGACTATTTGATTTGTTATCATCTGGATAGATAGCTGTAGCTTTATCTGTAGCTTTATATTGTAATTGGTCTCAGTTAAGAGAAAACTGTGTCTGTGACATTTTCTCTAGCTTTGTCGTTACTGCTCTCATTTTCTCGGTCTCTGCCCTTATTAATGTTCAACTCTTGGGAGGTTGGGATTTAGTTTGGACAGTTATTATAGTTTGTTGATAGAATGGCTAGAGATTGTCGGATATATAACCAAATTATAGTATATGGTTGGGTGCAAATATCACCTTACAAGTTGGTTTTGTGAAATTAGATTAGGCTTTAAAGTCCACTTGCTAAGATAAGTGATTTGGGAGGTAAATAGCCAGGAGGAGGTTGTAAGGGATCAAATCGTGTTTGGAAAAAACCATTACCACCCGTTGGAGATTCCATATCTACTAGAGATATGGTCGAACAATAATATATACAATAAACCTTCGCTTAAATCCACACTCATTTAAGTTTGCATCCCGCTTAAATCCGCATTTAGAAAGAGAAAATTCTCGGATCAATAATTTTATGACTATTTTTAGAAAAAACCACATAAAGTCGTTTGACTTCATATTCGGTTACATTTTGTTCTATATATATATATAGTGTATAAATAGATAGAGAAAGAAATATGAATAAAATATCAAGTTCCTCTTTCACTATACCCCTCTTATATCTATCATATATCTTATATCTCTTATTTTACAATCTTTAAAAATTTTCAACACTCATAATATTCCATACTTTAATTATATGACCCCTAATATTTCATATTGTAATATGACTCTTAAAATTTCATAAATCTACATCCCAATTAAATATGTATCAAACTCTCAAGATTAAAATGCAGACTTAGGTGAATCTTATAAGCCAAATTTGTTAGGTTGAGTTAAATTTAAAGTCCACATTCTATGATGGTATCAAAGCCTTAGTAAGGTTTATTGGGCATATCATGCTACTCGTTATTAGATCACTCTTTATTCCTATGCTTGATATGTCTTTTTTTCATGTAAGGTATGTTGGAGATCTCATATATACTGAAAATTTGACTAAATTATAATATATAAGTAAGTTTAAATCTCAACTTACAAGCTGGTTTTGATATAATAATATACACTTTTTGAACAAGTTGTCTTTCAAACCTACCCAAATAGAAGTGCATACAAAAGAAACTAGCGAGCCAGATGGCCTGAACACACAAGCTGCAAAAACTTTTCCCATTTTAGATTTCCGTTTCATTAACTCCCAACTTAGTTTTAACATAGATGCTTCATTAAAATCTTCTATAGAACTTAATCCTAGTCCTCCTCCCTTGCAAGGCTTACAAACAATATCTATGGTACAGAAGTTGCTATAACCAAGCTAAATATCACTAGTCGAAATACAATTTATAAAGCAGCTCTCAATTGTTTTCCACATTGTTTTAAGCCATCTATATATTTGAAAACGAAAGAAAAGAATGTTTTGTATCATAGACTTGACCAGCATAATTTTTCCATTTGGATAGTTTTTCCTTAATTATGTCAGCAATTGGCATCAGATGATGTAACTTTAGCTTGCCCTTCAAAGTAGGTACACCAAGGTATACAAAAGGCAGTAGTTCTTGTGAGAAACCTAGTGTAGATGAAACTTCCCAAACTACAGCAGGTATATTCCGAACATAGAATTTAGATTTGCTATTATTCATTGTCTGATCCAAGATTTTTTCTATATCTATGTAAATCATCCATAATGTTGCTCATATTTTTCATCACACACCTTCAAAAGAACTTAATGTCATCAGTATATGAAGCGTGTATGGGAAAATCAATCTGTCTTGGTCCAGAAGCCCTTATTTTTCCATCTAAATCATGCAAAATGATGCTTCTATTTATAACTTCCTTTGCAATACAAAACAGCAAAGGAGATAAGGATCTCCTTGCCTTACACTCGATAACAATTAAAGGATCCCCCTGGCTTGCCATTCACTACAACAAAAATCTTAGCAGAATTCAGAAGCATATATATATATCCATGTGCAGAACTTTTTCTGCAAAACCAAAAGCTTTTAGTACAAAATATGAAAATTTGAAAGTGTATTAAAAAGGCCTTTTTATATCAATTTTGTTGGCAATATCTCCTGCAAAACACATTCTATCCAGTAAATTAACTGCTACAGACACTGTTTCTGTACAATCCAGGATACTTCTTCCCTGCATGAATCCTCTTTGTTGAGAAGAAATCAATTTATTAGTGATCTTGACCAACCATATGTTATAATCTCTGAAATTGTTTTATATTTAAAGTTTGCAAGTGCAATAGGTCTGAATTTACCAATCTCATTGGCACTAGGTTCCTTAACAATCAATGGTTTGAGTTACAATTTGGCAACATCCACCCTTTTTCAAAGATCTGCATGACAGCATTATATACATCAGGTTGGGTTATGTCCCAATATGATTAAAGACACTATAAATCCATCAGGCTCAGTGAACTTGTTGGACAAAGATTAAACAGAGCTTCCTTAACATCTGACATCGAAGGCATTTGAAGTAGCACCATATTATCAGCTGCATATACCGTCTTGGGAATCACCTCCCTAATAATAGGACTCGAAGGACTGGAACAGTCATTAGACACAATATTCTTGAAATGCTCCATCACATGCTCTTCCATTTCTAATTTATCAGAGATCATTCTTGAATCATGCTTGAGAAGAAGGAAATTCTATTAACAGAATATCAAATAGAAGATTTGTCATGAAATAACCTGGTAGTCCTGTCTGCTTTCTACAATTTAAGTCTACATCTTTCTCTCCAAAACTCCTGATACATTAAGGCATTATTCAAATCTGTTCTCCTTGTCAGTTAGTGCTTTTCTCATATTCTTTTTTCTTATTACTTTCCAATTTTATACTTTGTACCTTTAGGAGAGCCAATTCCTCCTTTTCATGTACATTGCCAAACAATGTTTTATTCTACATTCCAATTCGGATTTTGACTTTCTTGAGTTTTTGGTTTAGTGTATATATAGGACAATCACTCCAAGTAGTATTCGGTGCCAATTTATAATTGTTCTTTCATGGCTTAAGTACTTTTTGTCCGACTTAAATAAGGTTCTTGTATATGCCACAGCTATAATGAAAATTATCTATGGAGCTTTTCAGAGGAAGTTAGACTTGCACTTATGGACATATTCCTGCTTGACATCTTTTTAATACCAACTAGTTTTAAGTTGTTTTTGTTTGTGTATGATTTCAGGATCTTCTATTTTTGGCTTGCAGTCATCCTGAAAATAGAAGCAGTCTGATAAGCATGGAAGAATGGCCTGAGTGGATTCTTGAAGTTCTGATCTCGAACTACGAGGTAATAATATTAATTAAAGCCAAGTTTTAATCCTCTCTCTCTCTCTCTGTGTTTATTATTTGTCTCCATTTATCTCTAATATTGTCATACAAACACAATAAATTCATGCCATTTTCTTGTGTAATACACATTTGTATGGTTGTTGGGAAGACTCTTTAACTGTTCAACTTGTGCTCTTCTGTTTGACAGGTGGGTCCTGGTAAATTATCTGATTCAACGACCATTGGAGATGGAGACATAGAAGACCTTATACATAATTTCCTTAGTATCATGCTAGAGCACTCAATGCGCCAAAAGGATGGATGGAAGGTTGATATTTGTTAGAATAGTTCACTTCTTTCATGTCTTCACCTTATTGATGTTACTGCCAACTGTTGCCCAATTTTCTCTTTCAGTATGTTTCTGTTGACAGCATCCTCGTCGGACTGTATGTTTACGTGTTTCCGATGTCTTTATTAATTATTTATTTCATTGGCTGGTGTTATCAATTTTGAACATCAAATAATAGACATTTATTGTGGTTGCAATAAATGTGCAAATCCTTTCAATTCCAAGAGACTTATTTGGGATTTTAGATATACACACTACTTCTTTATCTTTTTATCTTCATGGTAAAGGAAGATATTTCATTCAAGTGAAGAGAAAAATACAAGCGGGGGATAATTTTTTCTAAATAAAGAAACCAAATGAATACTAGAGGTCAGAGGTTAAAAATGTGACAGAGCTTCTATTTGATAGCTCATATCTTGTCCTGGTGATATAGTGAGAATGTTTTGGATGTTCTCTATTTCATTGTAACACTGCTAATATTTTATTTTGTTATCACATAATTGTAGTCATCCTTAGGGAGTAAACTTTTGTCCTTGACCTGGAATTTCAATATAGTGGGACTTATTAGTTTGTTTGGAACACTATCTGGTTCAACTAAACGTGAATCGATCTCCTCCCTTCCTTCTATGTTTTGTACTTTGGAAAGTGGGATCTTCCATTTACAAGGCTTGAGATAGATCACCATGCAGAGTCTTAGTCATCTGAAAATATCAGTCATCTGGAATTTCCCTTTTATTATATGTATTTGTTTGCTTGCATGATTTCTGGTATTGTCAAAGTAATTCAGACTGCCCAGTGCTGTTCATTTTGTCCAGGATATTGAAGCAACAATTCATTGTGCAGAATGGCTTTCTATGGTTGGTGGATCTAGCACAGGAGAACAACGAGTAAGGTAAGTTTATGTGTCCATTATGAGCTCAACTGTTTACTTCTGAAGTTCTTCTATAATGTGATTTGACTGTTACTGAAATCAAGTTTTATTCCATTTTATTTTATTTTGATGCTGATTGTCATTGTTTTCTAGCTAAACATTTAACTCTTTTAGTTTGAAAACATATATTCAATATAAAACCATTCATTAGGCTATATGTGTATGTAACAGTGCAATCCTTTATGGAAGTTGGTCATTGTCGTGGCATAAGAGCCTTTTAACCAAATTTTTTAAAGTTCAATCCCCTTCCCATTCTAATTCAAAATAAATTTCAGCACAATGTAGGATGAACCTGCTTTGTCTATGCACAAGCCCAAATGGCTCTTGAGTGAGTGGGGGTTATGTTGGATATTCTTAAATTTTTGCGTTTGGATTTAACTCAACCCTTCAAGGTGGTTCAAGGGGTGAGAGTTGCCTCCCCTTTATATATAATATTCAGTCACTCCAACATCTCAATCAATGTAATTTTGGATTTTCCCCAATAGTTATGCAACCAATGACAAGTTTTTGCCTTACAGTTTATGGTTTGAGTAAAGTTGGTCCTTGATAGCACACTTATGACATCGTAATGTTTGGACACTATCATGTCACCATGTTTCAATTATAAATGCTACTGGCTCATATTTTCCTGAAGGGCATGATGTGGAATAAGATAAACAAAACTGGCCACATCTTAAGAAAATCCTCAATTTCGCTAATTACTATGATAAAATAATCATATTTAACTAAACTCTTATTACATGAGTTAGAGTAAAATTGTAAATTATGAGCATTTAGGTGAGCAAGACACTAACAATTAACTAATGCTTTCTAAATAAACATTTTGAAACAAACCAAAATTCACAATGTGGCAGATAGTTTGGAAAAGAGGAAGTATTTTTCTGTAACTTGGAGTGTAGATATGATGAAGGAAGGTAGCCATACCGAGGCAGCCAATAAAGAAAAATATACCGAACCTTCAAAAAGTTTATGTTCCAGTGGTGTTTGTTACCAAGATTTGATAAATTCTAAGTTTGTATAAAAGTTGCTAACACTTGATGATGAATTATGATGAAACAATAGGTATATAGGTTGCTCATCGGTTGACTAGGAATCGAGAGAGAAACAATTGTGTCAGAAACAAAGAAATTGATGTTTAGAGTGATCATTCTAATCTAGGTTTGTAGAAAAGATTGTGAAGGGTTTTGAGGAGTTTTACAATCTCCTTCTATACTATCATATTATTCCCTAGTATTGATTGAAAGTTTAAAGTGGCAGTTTACAGTTACCTGTTTCATGTCAATATAATCATTCATGTCTGGGTTAATTTCTGTATTGAAGACGTGAAGAAGCATTACCTATTTTTAAGAGGAAACTCCTAGGAGGCTTGCTGGATTTTGCTGCAAGGGAATTGCAGGTTCAGGTATATATATATATATATATATATATTTTCTATTTTTTTTATTTTCCTATGAAGGGTTATGTACATTAAATGCCTTGGCTTGATATGTTATTCATTCTTATATTCTTTTTCCTCCAGTTATTTAAGGTTTTAAATGTGTAGGCACACTTAATAAACAAATCCCTCTTATGCATAAGCACATTGATATTAAAACCCCGTTTATCAGAATATATTTGAATAAAAGAAAATAAGAGATATTCTTTTATCCCTCTGTATCTTTCTGTTACATTTTCTCTCTCTCTGGTGTGTTATTTCCTGCTCTCCCTTTTGGTGAATCAGTTTTGCTTTCGAGGGTAGCTTCTATAAAGGCTCTCTTTGTATTCGGATTTATACAGAATAAAACTAATAAAAAATATCACATCAGTTTCTGTAAGATATAGAAACTGGATCAGAAACTTAAGAAAGGTGAAGTTTACTGAGATTAGAAAGACAGTGACTGTATGTTTCCTTCAATATACGGTGTTACAGAAAGAACAACTCTGGTTCTTCGAGGACCAGTCTCCTCCCAACATACATTTGTCTTGCCCTTTCTCTAGACCCACCCAAAATGTATTTATAAAAACCTCTCTTATTCTTAACTAACTTTGCTGAGATGGTAACTAGCTCCTAAGTACTGGAAACTTGTTCTTGCTGAGGTGTGGAAGAGAAAACATCAATAATGACTACATACATCTTTTACTTAATGCAGACTCAAATTATTGCGGCGGCCGCAGCTGGTGTTGCGGCTGGGGGTTTGTCGCCAAGAGAAGCTAAGACTGAAGCTGATAATGCTGCCCAGTTGTCTGTGGCTTTAGTGGAGAATGCCATTGTGATACTTATGCTTGTTGAAGATCATTTACGACTACAAAGCAAACAATCCTCTTCTACACGTGCTGCAGATGCTTCACCTTCTCCAATCCCTGCTGAGAATAAAAACAATAGTATCCGAATTTCATTGTCGACTATTGAAGAGTCATTAGAAGCTAGTGACTCCGAGGGAGTCGCTCTAGATGTATGTATACAGTAATTTAAAACTGCACATGCATGCATGCTAGAAATAAATACTGATGTGTTGTTTTTATTTAATAGATCCACAATACTGTTTCTGTCATTCATACAAAATCCATTCCTTGTTGATGTGACTGACATTTTCTCCAAATACTTTTATGTTATAAACCAAAGTATTATTTTTCCATACCTTTGTTTTTTTCTTATCTCTAACTTCATTGTGCATTCTTCAGATTTAGGAAAATATGGATAGACTATTTCTTTTATTTTCCTTACTATTCCTTTTATTTGCCTTGCTATTCCTTTTATTAGCATTCATGTTACTTTGAGTATGTAGTTCTCCACGTTTTCATTTATTTTTGTATTGGTGAAACAAATGCTTTCATGATAATTTTAGGTCCTTTCATCCATGGCTGACGAAAGTGGTCAGGTCCCATCCTCAGTGATGGAAAGGCTTGCTGCAGCTGCAGCAGCTGAGCCTTATGGATCTGTTTCTTGTGCTTTTGTGTCATATGGGTCTTGTGCTAAGGATTTAGCAGATGGATGGAAATACAGGAGCCGGTTGTGGTATGGTGTCAACCTTTCTGAAAATCCAGCTTTATTTGGTGGTGGTGGGAGTGGATGGGATTTTTGGAAGTCTGCTCAGGAGAAAGATGCAAATGGAAAGTGGATTGAGCTTCCCTTGGTGAAAAAGTCTGTGGCAATGCTCCAAGCCTTATTGCTGGATGAGTCTGGGCTTGGTGGTGGTCTTGGTATAGGTGGAGGGTCAGGTACAGGAATGGGAGGGATGGCTGCATTGTACCAACTACTAGACAGTGACCAGCCATTTTTGTGCATGCTTCGAATGGTTCTTCTATCGATGAGAGAAGATGATGATGGTGAAGATCACATGCTCATGAGAAATACAAGTTTTGAGGATTCAGTATCTGAAGGAAGAAAACCACGGTCGGCACTTTTGTGGAGGTAAAACAACCTATTCAATCTTCACGTATATATGCAGTTCATTTTTTTTATCCATAAATGATCAGTGGTCATTGAACTGTTAGAGCACATACTGAACATACACACAAGGACAGAATAAAAGGGGTTGAAAGAGAGAGAGAGAGAGACCAACTGACTTTGAAATTTTATTTTGCACACATCTAACAATATAGAATTCCTATTTATAGTATAATAACAAGCAAATAGTTAAAACAACCCACTAACTACCTGACTAACATACAACACTAACTGAATTATCTACAACACTCTCCTCTTAGTTCAAATTATTCATTAAAATATCATCCACACGTTTATTTTCACTGGAAAAATTTTCAACTCTAGGCAGTGTTTTCAAATGGTGGTTATGGCAGTACCATAATGGTACAGTTATTGCAGTGTTTTTGAGCCATCGCTATCTGCTATTTTGAAGGATATGGCATCATCTTCTATCATTTCAATTATTGCACCGTGGTGGTTTGCGGCACCTGTGGTGGAATAGTGGTTTTTAAATTTATTTATTGTTTTCCAAAAACACAATTTTAGGTTTAGCTCAATTTTAAATCCAAATCTTGAACACGGGAGCGAATGAGCCCTCTTTTATGAACCACTGTGAAAGATTCCTAAGAATGAAAGCATTAACAATGAGCCTTCTTTCTTGTCAAGTTTCCTTGGAGTTGTCTATGGCAGTAATTTGCTTCAGTGGCCTGAACCGCAGTGGTGACATCAGCTCTGATGACCTATACCTTGAAACCAAGTTATTTTATAAAGTCATTTTGATTAGGGGACAACATTCTACTAGCTATGTGAGCTAGTCTATCAGCCAAAATTTTAGAGATAATTTTGAATCTAAAATCTTGAATATTCTCCGCACAAGAAATTTTAGGAGTAAGAGATATAACATTAGAATTCATCCCTGCGAGGATCCAACCACTTTTGAAGAATTGTTGTACAACCTTGCAAACATCATCACCAACATGCCTGATAAAAAGAACCACCAAACCTATTAGGACTCGGAAAACTATCACCATTAAGATCAAACACAACTTGTTTAATTTCTTCCTCGGTAACCAAGCTAGGAATATACTTGGAGACAAAATTCTGCATCTCCAAATAAGAGCAATTAGCCTGAGCATTATCAGCATATAAACTGGTATAGAAATCCAAAATATGTTCTCCAATTTGACTTGGATCATTTAGATTTTGTCCATTATGTACTAATTTCTGTATGGTACTAGCATTGCTTCCTTTTTTCACCACCGAATGAAAGAAATCCAAAACAAATCCAGAAACTTTCCTGACAATCCAAAGCAAAATCCAACTCCTCCTTCAAGCTTTTCTCTTTAGTAAATAGCTCATATTTTTTCAGCATCAAGAGGAGAGGATTCCAGCTGACACTTGAAGGATGGGCAAAGTTCTGATTCAAAGACGAGATGGAATAAATCATTCTTAACAAATTTATTTTGTCATAAATGAAAACCAATTTGTTAAGCATTTGATTCACTTTACTTTAGACGTGTATCAAATGGAAGAAAAATGAAGTTGGATGACAAGGGGAAGCCATGGGTGTTGGGTACCATTAAATGGGTCCCAATCAACAAAATGGTAGTGCTGAGGAGAGATGTTGTTGTTGTTGTTGATGATGAAAGTAAAGGTTGGGAGCATGGTAGTTGAATCGCGAATAGTTTCACATATCAGAGAGTTTAAATTTTGAATCATGAATCGTAAAATTCATAAACATTAAAAAATCTAACATATACTTAAATATATAAGATATATAAATATGCAAAGAAACAATTAATAACAAAAACTTCATAGTCAAATAGAGTTGTTGTATCTATGTGTATTTACCACACAATTTCACAATTTCAGCAACACAACCTTCAAACAACAATGTGGTTACTGCATAAGATTCCTTTAACTATGGCTGTATGCTACTAAACAAACTCTGCATTATAGCCACCCAAAAAATAAGTGTTGTTGCTGCTATTTGCATAATTACTTCATACAGACTATGGTTGTTGCTTGTGTTGAATATTGAGAAAAACTGTATAGGGTTAATCTCCCTTGTGTCTAAAATACACATAGGGTGAATGTATTTATAATAAAGAGTGATACTAGTATATATGGCAACCAAACATAAATATGGTAAATAGAAGATATTGTATTAAACAATATCAACAATATCTACCAATATCAAACAATATCTACCAATATCAAACAATATCTATTTTCCCTAATAAACAATAGATGCTATGCTTCCCTAATTAATGCAATATATCTAACACTCCCCCTCAAGTTGGTGCATATAAGTTGTATGTACCAAGTTTGTTACAAATATAATCAATTCTCAGCCCCCTTAAAGATTTAGTGAAAATATCTGCTAACTGATCATTTGAGTTAACGAATTCATATCTCTAGACATAATCTTTTCTCGAATGAAATGACAGTCGATCTTAATGTGTTTGGTCCTCTCGAGAAAGACATGATTAGAACTGATATGAAGTGCTGCCTGATTGTCACATATAAGTGTCATTTGAGTGACATCTCCAAATTGTAACTCTCTAAGAAATTGCTTAAGCCAAACACGTTCGCAAGTGGCTGAGGTCATAACTCTATACTCTGCTTCTGCACTAGATCTTGCCATAACACTTTGTTTCTTGCTCTTCCAAGAAATCAAGTTACCACCAATGGAGACAAAAATACTCAGAAGTAAATCTTCTATCAAAAGGAAATCCTACCCATTCAGCATCTGAATAGCAAACAACTTTTGTATGATTATTAGAACCATATAACAAACCCTTTCCAGGAGATCCTTTAATGTACTTTAATGTACGGAAGACTACATTCCAATGATCTTTACATGGGGAATTAAGAAATTGGCTCACCGCACTGACTGCAAAGGAAATGTCAGGACAAGTAACTATAAGGTAATTTAATTTTCCAACCTATCTTCTATACTGCTCAAGATCTGAAATAGGCTCTCCCTGATTTGGTAGGAGTTTGCTATTAGGATCCATGGGTGTGTCAACGGTTTTGAATTCATCAACCCAATTTCCTCCAAAATATCCAATGCATACTTCCATTGATATATAATAATACCATCGTTGGATTGTGCTATCTCAATACCCAAGAAATATCGGAGTTTGCCAAGATTCTTGGTTTGAAAATGGTGGCAGAGGTGTTGTTTCATCTGGGAGATGCCATGGTGGTCATTTCCTGTAAGAACAGTGTCATCAACATATACTATCAAATAGACACATCTAGCACTTGAGTGACGGTAAAAGACTGTATGTTCTGTCTCACATCGAGTCATACCAAATTATTGAACAACGCTACTAAACTTTCCAAACAAGGCTCTAGGAGACTGTTTTAGGCCATATAAAGAGTTGTGAAGATGACTTACCAATCCAAAAGACTCCTCCCGAGCAACAAATATGAGAGGTTGCTCCATAAAAATTTCTTCCTGCAAATCTCTGTTGAGGAAAGCATTTTTGACATCTAGTTGATAAAGAGGCCATTGTTGAAGAGCAGCCATGACTAGAAATAAGCAAACAAAAGTCATTTTTCCCACTGGAGAGAAAGTATCACCACAGTCCAATCCAAAAATTTGTATGTAGCCTTTGGCTACAAGTCGAGCTTTGAGGCGATCAATAGTACCATCAGGTCCAACTTTAATACAGACTATGTTTGTTGCTTGTGTTGAATATTGAGAAAAATTGCATAGGGTTAATCTCCCTTGTGTCTAAATTACGCATAGGATGAATGTATTTATAATAGAGTGATACAAGTATATATATGGCAAATAGAAGATATTGTAATAAACAATATCAACAATAACTACCAATATCAAACAATATCTATTTTACCTAATAAACAATGGATGTTATGTTTCCCTGATTAATGCGATATATCTAACAACGATATATCTAACAACTTGTATACTAAACAACCTCAAACAAACATTCTATTCTAATCATTTATATTTTATTCTTTCGTTATAACATGACTTAAAGTGATAAAGTAACTGTACCAATTTAGTTTTGATACTACTTGTTAGAACACACACTGAGCATACTCACAAAAACAAAGAAGAAAAGGGAGAGGACGAAAAAGAGAGGGGGTTATGAATCTAATATACTATACTATCTATGTATCATAATATGTCATTATTACTTAAAGTACAATAACAATCTATTGGAATTATATAGAACATGAACAAGTTCTGTATGGTAACAAGGTCCAGCTGCAAACATCTTTCCCCTCCTCCTTATTTTTCCTATAGTCAACTAGAACTTAATATATACCTTTTTCTCTTTACATCTATTTGAAACATTATACTGTATTTTGTAAAATGGTCTTCCTAATTGAATTTCCCAATTTGTCTTTATTTTTCATCTCCTCGCAGATGATTATCATCATCCTAAAATGACTGGGCTTATAGTATTGAAGGGTTTATCTTGTTTACTTATTTATTTGTAATTTGAACAGTGTTCTCTCACCTATTCTCAACATGCCAATTTCTGATTCTAAGAGGCAAAGAGTTCTGGTAGCATGTTGCGTGCTTTATTCTGAGGTTCGTATTATCATCCTTGCCGTTTTAATTTTTCTGTGCACAACATGTGTCACTTGTCTTTCTTTTGTGCACAACTATTGTAGTTACCGTAGTACAACATCTGCCAGGTATACCATGCTGTTAGCAGAGATCAAAAGCCTCTTCGTAAACAGTACCTTGAAGCTATTTTACCACCATTCGTTGCTGTATTAAGGAGGTGGCGCCCTGTTTTAGCTGCCATTCAAGACCTTGCTACTGCTGATGGCTTGAATCCTCTTGTTGCAGATGATCGTGCATTAGCAGCTGATTCCTTACCAATTGAGGTACTTTGCTTCACACGTGTTTTTGAATATATATTGAGGTATGCTGCATATGATTGATCTTGATTAGGTGCCAGCTTAGTTGGAACTGAAATCAAGATAGTGATGCTTTTGCTTACTTATTTTTATTTAAAAAGGAAGCATATGGATGTGCACAAACTCATAATGTGCTTGTAAATTAACTTGTTTTGTACCCTTTGCGATGCATGATAGACTATTTACTAATTTTAGGTGCTTGCATTATATTTTCTGTTAGGCCCTGAGAGTCTACTATAGGAAGAAAAGCCATAAAACTTTATTTAGGCTTTTCTTAGAAGGTTATTAGAAGTTAGTGAGTAGGCAGTTAGAGAGAAAGGCATATAAATAATCTTTTGACTGTGTTCTGATTCCGATCCAAGTTCGTCCAACAACCATCGTTAGGAACAACCACCGTGTTTCCGAGTATTGTCCGCTTTGGAGTAGTGTGGAGCTTCGTCACGGGTTTGTCTTTGAAAGGCGCTTCGGAGGGTGGAGGAAAAAAGGAGTATTTAAACTATGCTTGACCTCAACTCCTAAACGATGTGGGACTTATTGGGTGTTCCGGAACAGACTGAAACATAAAGGAGGGAATTATGTTAATTGTTGACTAGGGTATTTTCCCTGTGTAGAAGGAGAATGCTCTTTGGTGTTTTCAACACAATTCTTTTCTTGAATAAAAGTAGCAGAATAATATTCCTTCCATTAGCTTTAGTAAGATTTAGCTTGAAGGGAAGTTTTAGAATAATATAAAAGTATCTACTAAGATGTTCATAAGGTGATTTATTAGCGAGTAGTATTAGAGATCAACTCTCATGCGTTCACTCTTTCTTTCCTGGGCTTTGGTTGGTGGTCAGGTTCCAGCTTATCATCTGGCCCATCATCAATAAATAAATGATTTCAATCAGTTTGAACTGGATTTTACTGAATCGTTAGTACAACTTTATTTCTCGTTACATGAACCATTCTATCTCTGAATTGTGTATCATATCTGGACTATCTTAGACAATCTCAGATTATCTTGTTGTGTCCATATTTGATGAATTGTTTCTTTATTTATGATTATGATCTAGTATTGGTATAAATATGGGTTATTGTGTTTTATTTCTTTGGTAATGCATAAAATAATACTCAAGGGGTTATTATTCAAAGTCTCTTCTCCAATTTCCTCCCTCAATACCTAAAACCCTATATTTTTCAACAATATAAATAATGCGTAGACTAACACTTATTCGGTTTCCCTTTAAGTTCTGATCTGTGATTCGGTCACTGATTTTATGCTCAATTTTAGAAAATCTGCAATTTTGGACAAATCCTCAGTTACCGGATGCTTTTTTTGGGGTCAAATTGAATCCTAGACCTAATGTTTTCATTGAAGGTAAAATGTTAAAATCAAAAGAAATACAATGTATAGAAAAGTGAGGATTTGACCAAAATTGAAGATTTTCTAAACTTACGATGTAAGGGACTAAAATTGAGGGGGGTGAATTAGGGGACCAAAATTACGATTTAGCCTATTTATCTACTTGAATAAAATTACCACCAACCTTGAATAAAATTTGCGTAGCACTTGATGGTGCCACCAACCTTAAATAAAAAGGGGTTTTTGTTACTTGAGATAAGTGCAAAACCATTACATTTGTATGTTCTTTAGTTTTTCTTTCTTAGCTTTGTTAGTTGTCTGCTTGTTTATTTGTCACTACAATAATGATAGCTAAAACATTCATTATGATGCTATTCTTGTATTCATTGAGATATGCATTCAATGACTAGTATTTATTTCAGGCCGCTCTTGCTATGATATCTCCTGCCTGGGCTGCTGCTTTTGCATCTCCACCTGCTTCAATGGCAATGGCTATGGTTGCGGCAGGTACTTCGGGTGGTGAAAGCCATCCTCCTACAACAACTTCCCTTCTTAAGCGTGATACTTCATTGATGGAACGAAAACAGACTAAACTCCATACATTTTCAAGTTTTCAAAAACCTCTGGAAGCCACAAATAAAACATCACCCCTACCAAAGGACAAAGCTGCTGCAAAAGCTGCTGCTTTGGCAGCTGCTCGTGATCTTGAGAGATTTTCGAGAATTGGTTCTGGAAGAGGTCTTAGTGCTGTTGCAATGGCCACAGCTGCACAGCGAAGAAATGCTAGTGATATGGAGCGGGTAAGGAGATGGAATATTTCTGAAGCAATGGGAGTTGCCTGGATGGAATGTTTGCACCCTGTTGATACGAAGTCGGTATATGGGAAAGACTTCAATGCCTTTTCATATAAATACATTGCCGTGCTTGTTGCCAGTTTTGCCCTAGCAAGGAACATGCAACGGTCTGAGGTTTGTTTGCTAATTGTTTCTTTGGAGTTCAGATTATGGAGAAACCAATGTTAAATATTTCTTGCTTTCCAGGTTGACAGGCGTGCTTATGTAGATGTAATTGGTCGGCATCGAATCAGTACTGGAGTCCGTGCATGGCGCAAACTTATTCACCAGTTAATAGAAATGAAAAGTCTTTTTGGGCCTTTTGCAGATCATTTATACAGTCCACCTTGTGTATGTTGTGATACTATTCTTCACATTGTCATTACCAAACTCATTTTTTATAGCATCTCATCCCTTTCTACCATGAATTCTCTTTTTGGGATGAGAAAGTGACTCTAAGAAACATGCATCGTTTTTCTTGCTTCTTGTCCTGTGACAATCAGAAAATCTTGCAAACAAATTATATCCTTTTTGTGTAATGTGCTGCTGACATTTATATGGGAGACTTTGGGTTTTGCAAAGAATTTGATTACTCCTTTGCTTTTTTTCTTTCTTTTTTCTTGTTAGGCCTTAATTGGAGGATGCACTATCTTGCCTACTTGCACTATTTCTAGTAAAGCTACGTGACATAGCAAAATGTTTGTGTTTATTTCATTATACTAATTATTATAATTTCTCTAGGTTTTCTGGAAGCTAGATCTAATGGAAGGTTCTTCAAGGATGAGAAGATGTTTGAGGAGGAATTACCATGGCTCTGATCATTTAGGTTCTGCAGCAAATTATGACGACTATTTAGGGGAGAAAAATGACCAGCACACACCAATTTTGTCAGCAGAAGCAATCTCATTGGAGACTGTCAATGAAGATGAAGAACAGGTGGAAATTGACAACCTGAATACTAGGGTCAGTGATGTTGATAAAGGAGCCAATCAGACTAGACTGTCTGAAACGGCTGATCAAGCTGTTCAGGCATCTCTAGAGTCTGGTGCTACTCAACATGCAAGTGATGAAGAACTTGTGCAGAGTTCTTCGGCCATTGCGCCTGGGTATGTACCTAGTGAACTTGATGAAAGAATTGTTCTTGAGCTACCTTCATCAATGGTCCGACCACTAAAGGTCATTCGGGGAACCTTTCAAGTAAGTTTTATGGGCCTCATTTAATATAATCTTTTATTAAATATCTATTTAGTTATAAATGTGGATTTGAAAAAAGTCATGAACCTTCCTTTTGCTTCATTTTCTTGTTACGATTGGGCTTTGTTTTCTTGGCACTGCTGTCATTCTACTCCTAGCTGTGCTTCTGGCACAAATTACAGGGTGGATTTGAAATTGGACTATGTTAATGATGTGTTAGAAGATTTGTATTTTCTGCAATGTAGAATCCTTTGGGCCATAATACAATGTGCTTGGTAGGAATTTTGTGCTCACAAATAACCTCTGATGCCTTTCCCCATTTTCATCACCTAACTTGTTCCAATTTCTGCCCCTTTGTTTATGATAGAAAGGTAGGCATGCAAGAGCATCACTATATACCTTACGATCCCAACTAGAACCTAGATTGGTGCCCCATGCTCATCAATCATTTGCAGCATACCAAAATCATTTGGTATCAGTTTTTGTCCCAGAAGCTCTAAAGTTTATAGTTAACTGGTTCCTTTTATTTCTCAGTTAAGTGGAATCATTTACAAAACAACAGTTCAACAATTTTTCTTCAATATGTTGGGAAACTTATATATCTCACATTCCTTATTCTCTGTCCCAATTTCCAACTTCTCAAAAGCTTTGGATCATGCCTCAGTTTTCCTTGTCTTATTTCTGTCTTCGTTATTCGCTTTCTTCCCTTGTTTATTTTATGGAGCATGGTCGTTCTCTCCACGACTGTGGAAAATTATACTTTAAATCCGATGGATTTACAAAGATCACTATTATGGATGATATTATCTCACAAAAATGTAATTGAATTCTTCGAAGTAAATAAGTTATAAAATAAAGAAAAATGGTATATCAAATAAGTTTTTAAATTAGTTTTTGAAACTTTATTTTAGAACAAATTCATTAGTATATTTTCTTCCCTTAAAACTTTTGGAATTGTATTTTTTTTCTTTAAAACAGTATGGTCAAACGTACTTTTTCTTTGAAAAGTCGGTTTCAAAAACTTATTTAATAAATAGTTTTGAAAAACCAAATAAAAGCATACGATGGAATTCGCCCATAATTTTCTAAACATAATGTACCCACAACTGGAAACAAGGGATTCGAAGAATAAAATGAGCTACAACAAAGGATCTTAGTATTTGATTCCATAATACAAGAGATCCCGAATTTTGTTTGATGACTTTCCAATCATTTGTATTTTGTTTCACATCATATCATATCAATTTCATATCTTGTTATTTTCTGTTGATATTTTCTAATTTCCACCTTCCCTACCTAAAGCCTATCATTTCAGTGACTTTCTTGTCTAATGTAGGTAATAACACTCATGTAAAGCATTATTCTCTTATTGTAGGTAACCAATAAGAGGATAAATTTTATAGTTGATAACAGTGAAACTAGCACCACAATGGACGGTTCTAATTCCAATGTTGAGGCAGGGAAACAAGAAAAAGATCGCAGCTGGCTAATGTTATCTCTTCACCAAATTTATAGTCGGAGGTGAGCTTATTTTGTAGATCATACTATTATTTATTCATTCTGTAGTGGTTTAGTGTTTTGTCATTTCAAGTACAGTGTGTAGTGTTTTGTCATTTCAAGTACAGAGTGTCGTGAGTTTGGTAATTAAGACAGTTGTCATACTAGTTGGTGAATTAGAGGTTGGGTAGTGAAGAAATAAATAGAGGTCTTACAAAGTAGTTTATGCTTAATTTAATCCTAGAAAATCAACATGTAAAGTGAGGATTGTACTCACTTATATGTTGTGTATTGTGACAATCTCTAGTTGATGTGCGACTTAGTTTTTCCCAATACACCATCTCATTTATAACACTATTGGGCTTGAAATGTGGATGATATAGTGAGTGGCCCTTCTAATAGATTTAGGATAAACTTTGATACCATCTTACAAATTTTTAGGCCTAACTCAACCTTACTAAATTTTCTTGTAAGGTGATATTGTCCTCATTTGAGATTTGAGTTTTTCTTAGTAATAGGAATGTAATGTTGGGAAATTCATTGAGTTTTGTCATTCGAGAATTGTGTTTTTCTCTATGAAAGGAAAGTAAGTGAAAAGGGTACACACGGCCTATGACCTCTCTAGATACAGCAAAAAACAGTGATTCCATAATAGCCACTTAATTACATGTGATTGTGATAACAGTATGAAAATATTAGCCACTTACGAAACAAACTTAGCTAATGAATTTGATCTGGGAGGGAATTGGGATTGGGAGCGGCCATTGTGGATCACGAACTAGATTTGATACCATAAAGAATTTGATGAAGATGATGAAAAGAATAATTAAAGGATAGTAACAGGCAGTCGTGTGACTGGAAAAGATATAGGCTGTATTATCAGTCTCAAGAATAATTACAGGTCTGTTCTGTAGCAGAACATATAAATGACCAGGAGAAGTTACATAGCAGTTGAGAGAGGTTATAGACAGTTACAGACCAGTGTAACTGCCTATAATTACAATAAATCTAGAAAATAAAATATACAAACACACCTGTAAAATAGTTAAAACAAACTACAGAAAAATAGAACATTATAGACGAACAGATAACACTAATAGCTAACATTAGACATCTCACTAACCTCATGATAATATACACTTGAAAGAATTAATATGAAAGAAAGAAGATTTTATTCAATTGATTCGTTTGAAATAGTACGTCAACTTTTATATATAAAGAACTCAAACCTTTAAATAATAATTACATGAGATCTCTAGAACCTTCTATCAACTCCTAACAACTTCTAGTAATACATTTAATATCATACCAACAACTTTCAGTATTGCATTTAATATCCAACTAAGAACATATACACATTGATAATTGTATACAGTTCATTTACTCTTTAAGTAATTGACTGTGTCCCGGGGTGACACCAGGCATTGGTTCCTTATTTCCTTTTTATTTTTGCATTAAATTAAGTAATTTGTTTTTCTTTTTATTCCTATTTCTATTGTAGGTTCCTTAGAGATGTTGAATTTGCACTTAGCCATTGATGCTTAATATTTGTCCACAAAGCTATAAGGGAATATCCTTGATTAGTTTAAGTTTGCTCCATAGTTGTTTGTAACTTAGTAGTTTTCTTTTTCCAAGAATTGAATACTTTATTCTCTTGAGAGGTGAAGCATTGTGTTCTCTTTTTTGTTTATATACATGAAGTTTTCTCATAGTTTTTATTGTACATTTGCAGTATACTTCTTTTTTAAAACATGATTTTGGTGATTTATAAGTGTTAGTTCCTGTTACAGATACCTTCTTAGAAGAAGTGCCCTGGAGTTATTTATGGTGGACCGGTCAAACTTCTTCTTTGATTTTGGGGTATTTCTTCTTAAATATACCAGTTTATTTCCTTTAAATTTAAAAAAAAAAAAAGGATTTGTTCCTTCAATTTTAGGGAGTGTACTTACAGGAATAAACTACAGTTGTAACCATAGATTAAAAAAAATCAAGGGTTCTGATTGTTATTAAATTCACACACAACTACAACAAACTAAGAAGCTGTTCAAAACCTCAAGTCTCAACCATTAATTTCTATTCAATGGTTATAATAATACTTTATCCTCTAAAAAGTACATCCTAATTTTAGAGGAGCTAAATTCTATCAAAATATCAGTTTGTTTTTGAGGTTATCTTAACACTGATATGATTCATCATATTTTACTTATATGACTGTTGAATGCAGTACACTGTAATCCTTGTCTAAGACTCTGTTAAAAGCTTAGGCTCTTACATGGCCCTTCTTGCAAGAGCTTTTTATTCTTGAATTATGAACAATGCACTGGCCTGTTGGACCTTAGCACCAAAATTTTATTTAATTTTGGAGAATGGATGTGGAAAGGATTGGACACTTGACCACTTGGTCTTGAAGGCTTTCATACTATATTAAAGATCAACTCTTCTAAAATCCTTAACAGCGTTGGAGGCTAAGCAATGGGTATGCCTAACATTTTCCTTTATACTTCCCTCTTCAGAATGGTGAAGGGCGTAGAAACGCGTATCGTGCAATTGTTCAAGCACGACCTCCACATTTAAACAATATATATTTGGCTACTCAGGTAATATCCTTTCTGTTGATTTCGTCTAAATTTTTCTGCATCTGGGCTATATGAAGAAATTTTGACGAAATATATACAACTCATGCTGATATTTGCTGCAATTTATATTTGTGATATTATAATTTTATATATATATATATGTATGTATGTATATCATAGCATTTGGGTTTCATGTTGTCCAATAATCTAAAGAAATTCCTTCTTGTTCTAGAGGCCTGAACAACTTTTGAAGAGAATTCAACTCATGGAACGTTGGACTAGGTGGGAGGTAAGAGCCATGATTCATTAAGTAAAAGAATAATTTGCATTATAATTGGGTACTCATCCATTTCGGAAAATGACTACAAGAGTTTTGTATTTCCTTTGTGCAGATCAGTAACTTTGAATATCTAATGCAACTCAATACACTGGCTGGGCGCAGTTATAATGATATTACACAGGTTACCTCCCCATCCCCTTTAATTAATCTATTTAATCCTATTTTCATGATTTTCATTATCATCATTACCAATTTAATTTGTCATACCTCCCCATCCCCTTTAATTTACTTCATTTAATTAATCTATTTAATCCTATTTTCATTTATCATCATTACCAATTTTTGGCAGTATCCGGTTTTCCCTTGGATTCTTTCCGAATACAGTTCAGAGAGCTTGGATCTGTCTAATCCCTCCTCTTATCGAGACCTTTCAAAGGTGTTAAATAATGAAATATTTCTTTAGAAGCTATTGTAAAAGCATTTATAATGTGTTTTCATAGTTTATTTTTTTATGTCATGCAGCCTGTTGGTGCACTAAATCCTGATCGACTGAATAGATTTCAGGAGAGATATACTAGCTTTGATGATCCAGTCATTCCCAAATTCCATTATGGATCACACTACTCAAGTGCCGGAACAGTTTGTCCCTTTTTTTTTATATATTTCTAGTATCCTTATTGATCAAAATAGGTTTTTAGCATTGCTGGTATGCTCATTTAGTATCTTCAACTATGTTTGGGTCTTAGGCTTATTTGCTTAGCTGAATATCACTTAGCAAATTAGTTCAATGTGGATAGTTTGATAAAAAAAATGTATTTGGTTAAGTGAATACAGATCTAAATTGAAGTTTGATTGTATTGTATTTTGTTGTGTTTGAGTTTTGTATGTCCAGATATGATGCTGGCATGGTTTCTGCAGCATACTATCATAATTGAACAGAGAAATTATTCAGATATTATGAATCTACCCTAAATTTTGACAGTCTGCTCTTAGCACCTATGATTTTAAAAGGCAACTTTACAAACTATTATATTACTGGCCTTTTAGTAAATTTGCGTTCAGATAATTTATAATCAATTGCTTTGGCGTCTTTCATTCTGTATATGTAAAGTAGGGCAGTGGATTACTTAAGATTTTATCAATATTGGTTGGCTATCTGTTGTTTTAGAAATAAATGGTAGATGGGTTTGAGTGTATCATTAGGTTGAGGCATTGGAATTGGAAGCTGTGTAGGTTCTTTGAACAGTAGACTCTGGCTTTTAGTAAATGGGATGATTTGAGTGAATCATTTACGGGGATAACCAACCTTATAAATAATTCATTGAACATTTCCTATTAGTTAATGCAAGACTTAGGCCTCAATAATACCCAAGTCTTCACAATGAATTTTACTGTTGACTGCCCAAAAGTGGCATGTCATGGAAAGCTTGAATTATATAGTAGACTAAAATGAGAAGAATCCCCCTATCTGAGATTTCATAGGCACTACTGCATCTTGCTTTTGATAGCAATGTGCAACCAAATTGGAAGCATTTTGCTGAAAAAATATTCATAAAATGTTCCTTACTAAAACTTTATTTTAATCATCATTGTTTCAACAACATAGCCTTATCCCAGATATTTTTTTAATTCATTGATGCTTTTGAAATTTATCTCTGAAGAAATGAGCATCACATCCTCTTAAATAGAGCTCGTATTTTCAAGGGAAAAGCCCAAATTCTATGTAGAGTTAGACTTGCCAATAATATTTCAACTAGGACTGCAGAACATCTACAAAATTAAAATCCAAGTACTTTTACTGAAATTGAGTTACAATTTAGAGAAGATAGCAATCATAGTTTCAATCTAGTAAGGTCTAAGAGATATACTTATTGGCCCCAAAACAAGGAACTAAGTCAATATTTGAAAGAATACTATCTTTAAGATTTTGTTTTCTGCTTCATTGTTTCTTTTGCCTCATGAATTCAAGCCTCCGTTTTTGTGTGTATTATAATCACTATGTCCTCTGATGCCTGATTTACCCTTTTGTTTCTTAATACAGTAGCAATAGAAGTAACTACACAGTATTTAAACTCGGTTGTCTTGCATGAATTTTTTTAGTTGCTGATTCTGGAGTATCTAATATTTATTATCTTTTACAGGTTTTGTATTATCTTGTCAGGGTTGAACCGTTCACTACCCTTGCAATCCAACTGCAAGGTGGAAAATTTGACCATGCAGATCGAATGTTTTCTGATATTTCTGCTACTTGGAATGGAGTTCTTGAGGACATGAGTGATGTAAAGGAATTGGTATGTATACACTTCTAAAACATGGTTGTTCTATATATATTGGGAAAAACTTACGTACTATATTGACTAGGGATAATACCAAAATACAGTTTATGAGTGGAGGAAATCATCACATTACATGCTTGTTTTGTTAGATTGAGTTAGACCTAAATTCACCTTTTAAGAATATAGTTCTATTAATTAGGGGGACCTTTGCTAGGTGTCTTCAATAGGGGGATGCTTTTATTAATATTGAATGTTATTATGGTTTTATTGAAATTATTATCACTAACAATTTTTTATTTCCACTTTTTAGGTTCCTGAGCTATTTTACCAATCTGAGGTCCTCACAAATGAAAATTCAATTGATTTTGGCACAACACAAACAGGAGGAAAACTTGGTATGTTTCAAATGATGTTTTATGCTTTAGTTTTTTCTTTTTTTGTGTGAAAATGTCGTTTGTGATATCATGGTTAATAGCTTACTTCTGCTTTTTTGCCAGATACCGTAAAGCTTCCTGCTTGGGCTGAAAATCCAGTTGATTTTATTCATAAGCACCGGAAGGCTCTAGAGAGTGAGTATGTCTCTGCTCATTTGCACGAGTGGATTGACCTCATATTTGGGTAGGTTTTTAACTACGTTTTAATTTCACCCAAATGTTTGATGCTTTGCTCTGCTGCTTGTTTTCTTTTCTTTCCATTATCGTAAGTTAGTTAATCCATTCTTTCTATACATATTCTGGTTTATAAAATTAAGTTGATCTGCTCAGGTTTAAGCAAAGGGGCAAGGAAGCTGTTACAGCGAATAACGTTTTCTTTTATACTACCTATGAAGGGACAGTGGATCTTGATAAAATCTCTGACCCAGTATGTTTCCTTCTCATCACCATATTTTCAACTCATTTATTTGTTGATTAAAATCCTAAAGTTTCGTAGTATGTAAATATGGTAATCATACATAATATAATAATATTTAATCATGGTAATTAGGGCCTCTGGAAAATTCTTGTACTTAATGCTTTTTACATGCAGTTTTGTAGTTGAGACAAGTGGATTTCATTGTCTCTTGTTTCTCTCTTCCTTAACATGGTATATAGTGCGTGATGAGGATGACAAGTAATCCTCAGCCATTAAAAATGATGGGCCTATTGTCCACTGGTGTTAAACTTTCAGAGTGAGAGAGAGAAAACAAATAATTATTTATTGATGTTAATTGATTACACTTTGGTTGGTTCATTTCACTAGTGAATGGAAGGTTCTATAGTCTTTAGTGCAGTACATCAGTCTCCTTATCCACTAACAACCATAGGCAATTCTTTTTTAGGAATAACCATGACCCATCTATAACTTTCATTAGAATTGTCATGGCTCCTCCAGATTTGTTGGCTTCTGTCTAGTACACTTTTTCATTTGGTGACCACCCATTGGTTGGTCCTTGGCTCCTCTAGAGCGTCAGATCACTGCCAATTCCACTCTTTTATTAATTACACACTCATGTACCAGACAAACTTTCTTTATGTGGCTGTATTCAGAGTTCTGGACAACAGTTGCATCAGGAATCGTGTATAAATGGTCAAATACTCTCGATCTATAACCTTTTGGGGTTTGGATTAGATCAAACCTAAATATTAAATATTCATTATAATATGATATTTTTACAGGCTAAAACTTTATTTAAGCTATTATATGTTGTGCACTACTATGTTATTATGACACTTGGGATAACTATAAATCCTTGTATTTGTTAGTTACAGTGTAAACGACATTTTTAACTTTGTAATTGAGACATATTTCCATTACATCTATTGTTTCACTTCCTTAATAATGTCCCTCATGCATGAGTTCTTTGAGCTTGAAGCATTGACCAATGCACATGATTACCAATCCTGCGTTAAGAGTCAACCTTTTATTAGAAGAATTAGAGTAGCAAGTATGGGTGGTAAATGGATGGAACAGAAAAATTTTAATACGGATTATAATATCCATTACTAATTTTGATCTGCTGAATTATTTAAAAAAATAAAATAAAAACCGATCTGTCTTTAACCATTTGATGAAAATCCATCTATTAATAAATTTTTCATGGATGGATATCCAATCCATCGACAAAAATATAATACTTCAAGTTCTATATATAAGGAAAATGTATCTAGTTATGAAGTTGTATAAAAGTAGTTAAATTAGTTTTAATGAATAATGTCATAAATTTTAATATATCTCAAAGATACTCAAAATTAAAAAGTTCAAGTGGTAGTTATATTTATTGACACTGCTAATAATTCATATTGTTAATGGCACGATAAATGCACCCACTTTCACGAACAACAATGAATATCTCGTCAATATACTTGATGGAAGTCTCACATCAACTAGAGGTAATGCCATTTCATAGTATATAAGTGGGTGCAAATCTCACTTTACAAGCCAAGTTTGTAGAGTTAAGTTAGGCTTAAAGTTCACTTCTTAACATAAATTTAGGAAAGATTTAAATATGAAAAAAATTGTTGGAATAATTTTGATCTTTGAGGTATAGATCAGAATATCCATTAGATTTTGATAAATAGTTGATGGATCATTATACATCCACTGAAGGGAATGAATGGATTTAATGAATTTACATGTGGATAAATTGAATGGATGACGGACAAATAGATTGTTTTGCCATAGATCAAACTCTAGACCATTTGACCATAAAGGCATGGATACCAGGCCTTTGACCTAACTGTGCCCAAAGCTGTTATGTGAAGATTCCTGATTAATTAGTACTTTTGCATTACATCCAAAAAATATGTTGCTAATAATTGTAATTGAGTGGATAAGAAAAGTTATATGGAAAAAAATTATGTGTTATAAATTGGGATAATTGTGCTAACCTTCCCTGAGGTTAGCTGTACTCCTAGGCCTCACTGATAAAAAACTTTACCTAAGTCCCTTCTCATATGTATAATTCTTATGCATTGACACCTCTATTGTTTTAAAGAACTGCATATACTTCCTTTATTTTTATGCACAAACCAAACACATAATGCCTAAAAGATAACAAATCAAGGGACATGTGAAAGAAGTTTTTAGTACAAATTTATTCATACTAAATTTAATCTAAGGGAAGACCATGTAATGTACCCTTAAATTGCTCTGTTATAAGATGATTGTAGGAATGTAATTTATTCATGTTTATGTAGATTAATATTTTCTTTTATTCATGACAAGTAAAGGTACAACAGCGTGCCATACAAGATCAGATTGCTTATTTTGGACAAACACCGTCCCAACTTCTGACTGTTCCTCACTTGAAGAAAAAGCCATTAGCAGAAGTTCTGCATTTGCAGGTAACAGCTGATTATTGGATAGTGTTAGAATGTTGGGCATTAACTGTTATAGATTTGTTAATCATTAGCTGTTACAAATTCTAGCAAATGAGGATCATTGATAATTGATTGTTAGGCATGAATCTAATGTATTTGATTTCTAAATTAGCCTAGTTACATACTGTGTGGTATGTCATTAGACACAACATTCAGATAATTCTTTCTTATAGATAGTTTGTATTGAGAAGTTACATCTGTACTCACCATCAAAAGGAAATTACATCTTATCCTTCTGATTTATTTAATGGAGAACTAGTGGATATGCTAAGGCATTGAATAGCTTTATTCTATTGATTTTCTCTTTGACATTGTTTGTTTTCTGTTTTATAGTTGGGGAATTCCTCTTTCTCTTTGTATTTTTTGTCCCTTTACTTAGTAAGTTTTTATTAAAAGAGAAGGAAGTAAGGTTTAGATAGCAGAAGTCAAATACTTATTGTTGATCAAGTTCAAAGGCTTTAAACATACTTTAGCAGGAGTCAGAAAGGAAAAGTGTTGTCATTGTGCTTTGAATGCTGTTGTGTGATATTTTTGGCAGGTTTGAAATCCTCACTTTTATGCTTGATTTGATGAATTGGAGTACACAGTTGTTTTCATGGCTTGTCTTTGATGCTCTTGAGTGGTGTCCTTCATGGTATTTTTCTTGGTACAACATAAAGTGGGACTTAAAAGCTCTTTGAGAAATCTTCTTCTGCACTGCTTTATTTCTCCTTGCTGTTAAGAATATTTCACCTTACGTCTTCTTTTTATCACTTCTTTCTAATAATATTCTGCTCCTACTAGCCTACAAAAACCTCAACAAATGAGTCCATCACTGTTAAATCCGAAGTAATGCCAATATAAAATTGGAATATTGCACTTTTCTATTCGCACATGAAAATTTTCTAATATCTAGCCCAATGATATCTTTCTTTTTATATCAATGTTAGGGGAAACTGTACTTACCTCCCTAAAGTTATATTAAATTATACTCGCATCCCTTCTAATTTTAAATTAGATATCCTCTTCTCTTATTTTGAGCTTGCATGTGAAATCATGAAGTTGTTTAGTGGGAAGACCTTTTATAAATGGATCTGCTAACTAAAGCCCAGATGAAACATAAGTAGTGATAACCACTACCCAAAGAAACGGTGAAATGTAGAATGAGTTAAAAAACCAGACCATGCTTGCATGTGTGTACGAGAAAGTTGTGCTTATGGGGTTCTAAAAGTAAGCAACATTGACATTATTCCAATATTATACTTTCCTCAGAAGCTGCATCTGTATTGACTATCAGTATTCACAGCAAGTTGTGAACTCATTTGAATTCGTATTGCTTGCAATTTTGGTTAAATATTCTTTTGAGTTCTTCTTGTTGATACAGTTCCCTTTTCTAGGCACTTCATTAGATTATCCAACATAGCCATGTGGAAGCCCATTTCTGGTTTTTTATCAGTGAATTCACTTTTCGTTGTAACTGAGAATATTTAGCTTTTAATATTTTTCTCAAAGCTTGATCATTAGTATTTTTTTTAGGAAATATATGCTGATTTTGAAATGTGTGGGGATACCTGATATCTAAAACACTTTTTTTAATCTAAAACGATGTAAATGAAATTTGTTGGCATTAGATTTTTGTAAACCTTTGACTATTATCGTTTATGAAAGAGTTACTGTGCTTTGTTCAGAGTATGTAAATACACTGTCATTTTCAATGTTAAGTACGTGACAATGTTTATATTTCAATATCAGACAATATTCCGTAATCCAAAAGAAGTCAAACCATATGATGTTCCATTCCCAGAACGCTGCAATCTTCCCGCAGCTGCCATCCATGCATCTTCAGATACAGTTGTGGTTGTTGATATGAATGCACCAGCAGCTCATGTTGTACAACACAAGTGGCAGCCCAATACACCTGATGGGCAGGGTACTCCTTTCCTCTTTCAACACAGAAAAGCTACATTAGCCTCTGCTGGTGGTACTATTATGCGCATGTTCAAAGCACCAGCCTCATCTTCTGTCGAGTGGCAATTCCCCCAAGCAGTAGCATTTGCTGCCTCTGGAATTAGAAGCCAAGCTATTGTTTCTATAACATGCAACAAAGAAGTTATTACTGGTAATCTAGAAATGCTTAACATTGTTTTCATATCCTGCCTCTTATTTATAAAGCGAGCTCTTCTGGTGGATTTATACTCATGCAAAACTTCAAATTAATTGAATAGTGTTATTTATCCACTACATGGAATCTTTGTTAGGGTTTGAACCATAATTGTGTGGGTTTATTTTCATGTTATAATGTTTCCTTTTATTCTTATTTCTAAAACTGGGCTGGAATGACTGGAAATCAGTCTAGTGACTAGTCTGGTAACTCCAAAAAAGCTAGTTCATTTCAGAAGAGGTCCAAAACTTTGCAGAAAGCCAGTTTGAACTAGTATTTGTCAAATTTTTCCATTTCTATTTTAAATTTAAACTAAAACATTTTTAAGATAAATAAAAAACACATTTAAGGATTACACTTAGTTATAAATAATTTTTTTTCCATTACTAGTATTTTTTATCTTATGCAACATAATTATGTTAATTTATATTTTTTTGTATCTTAATTTCTTACAACATTACATTTTTTATTACTTCATACATTATATAATATAAAAAAAGTTTTATTGGTACTGTAATCCAAGTTTATGCCTACAAATCCAAGTTTTAAAACATTGCTTGTATGGTGATCAAATTTAGCATCCACAATCATTGTAATATTATTGTGTAGATCTGTAACCCATAAAGCTAAATGCCATTACTGGTGCTCAAATTTTAGTTTTAAATGTTGCGGCAGTGCAAATTAACATATTCTAATCATCAATCAATCTTGACAATTTAAAATTATGGAAATAATAATAAATTATAATATAGTTGCTCACTAACAGGGGATATGAATAATGACATTTCTATCTTGCTTTTTATTCACGACGTTGCAGTATCATTTTAATTTGATTGCTGGTCTGTATTGCTGACTTGAATTGCCATATTTTCAAGTAACATTTACTGAGAAATAGTTCATCTGTTTTTTGTTTAAAATAAATTATGTTTTTTCATCGTCTTGGCTCTTACAGAGTTTTAGAAACATGGACTACATTGTAGTTGGTTTTGTATACTTAATATTTGACATCTAATTTTGGAGTTTTGCTTCTAATTGATTAGGTGGGCATGCTGATAGTAGTATTAGGCTAATATCCTCAGATGGAGCTAAAACATTAGAAACAGCTTATGGGCATTGTGCTCCTGTAACATGCCTCGGTCTTTCACCTGATAGTAACTACCTAGTGACGGGATCCCGAGACACCACAGTATTACTCTGGAGAATACATAGGGCACTTGCATCCCACACAAGTGTCATGTCAGAACATTCCGCTGGAACAGGTACATCATCTTCAACTAGTAATGGTTCATTGCACATGCTAGAAAAAGACAGGAGACGACGAATTGAAGGTCCCATACAGGTACTTCGGGGCCACCGCACCGAAATACTTAGTTGTTGTGTTAACTCGGATATTGGAATAGTTGTTTCTTGCTCCCATTCATCAGATGTTCTCTTGCACTCTATAAGAAGGGGGCGTCTAATTAGAAGGCTGGATGGTGTGGAGGCCCATATTGTCTGCCTTTCCTCTGAGGGGGTTGTAATGACTTGGAATGAATCTCAGCATACTCTCAATACTTTTACACTCAATGGTACTCCAATTGCAAGAACAGAATTATCTTTCTTTTGCAGTATCAGTTGCATAGAAATTTCGGTTGATGGGATGAGTGCTTTGATTGGAATAAATTCCCTTGAAAATGGTAGACCCATTATTAATAGTCCGACCTCGCAAAAGTCAGGTGACAATTTTTATTCAGAATCAGAAGAAACTTTTGAAAACGCCGGAATAGATGTTCCATCGCCATCTATTTGCTTCCTGGATATGCACACGCTGGAGGTACAGCATTAAAATTTCAGATTTAAATTTGCATTTACGTTTTATGACACATTAAAGTGCGGCATTCTATTCCTCATTTTTGTGTACTGTAACCAGGCATTTTATCTAAAAGAGCAACATTCAAAGCAAGCTTTTTATTTCTTGTCTTGTAGTGGAATTATTATAAATATCGTCTGCAGATATGTATTTTCAAATAAAAAATAATTGATTTCTAATGAGACAGTAAATATTCTTGGACCTGTTATTTTTTGTGGGTTCCCAATATTAGGCAGTTTTCTCAAAGATCACAAGTCTTCTCTACATTTTTGTGTAGGTATTTCATGTATTGAAGCTGAAAGAAGGGCAGGATATCACAGCTCTGGCTCTAAGCAAGGATAACACAAATCTTTTGGTTTCAACTTTGGATAAACAATTGATAATCTTTACTGATCCGGCTGTAAGTTAATTCTTTCATATGAAATACCAATGTCCTTCAACTGGAGTCTTTTTTTTTTTACTTCTCCTGAATTGTAAACTGATAAATAGAACAAACTTCATATATTGCCCATGCAGTTTCTTGAATTGCATAATATTAGTAGTCACTACATCACATCTGTGTAGTTTCCACCAATAGAATCAAAATATTTTTGCGTTATACTAGTGACTTTAAATGGTGTGAAATTTCCACTATTCTTCTTACCGCATCTGAAGTTTAGTTGATGATAGCCAGCGATGAAATTTGAACCTTTTATGTGCATGAAATGAAGGCCAACTATTTGTCTAAATAAATCTCTCTGTTGCGCCTGTAATTGTTTTGTTTTAATGTCTAAACTGTTTCATTCAATGGTTATTAATACTGCTACTTACTGTTTGCAGTTAAGCTTGAAAGTTGTCGATCAAATGCTCAAGCTTGGCTGGGAAGGTGATGGACTTCAGCCTCTCATAAAATCATAGTTTGTAGGGTATACATTAATGGGTTACAGATCTTCTACACACAATCAGTTAGGAAGGTTAGGTTGAGGTTATGAAACAGGTTTGTAAGCATATTGGTTGGACCCTTATGGTTTAGTCTTGTGACATATGTAGCATCCTACTGTTACCACTAGTGTTAGATTTTTTAGGTTTGGCAGAGGGTTCTTTGCTCCTCCAGTTGTGCTATAGTGTTGATATTGGACAAGCTTGAGTTCCCACTGAGGTTTGAGCCATTTTTGTCCCACCATTTTTTTATTACAGAGAATTAAAATATAATAGCTATTCTTTCTTGTAATGCTGCTGCTATTCTTCCTTGTAATGCTGCTGCTTTTCAGATGTTGCGATTGATTAGATTTTCAGGTTTGAATGGTTAATATTTGTTAATATAATCAAATTTCAGTTGTTACTTTTTCAAATATCTTGTTGTATAAACTACTCCATGAATCATAGTCCATGTTGCTGACGAGGAAAGGCTGCTACAATATCAAATTGATCGTTTATTATCAAGTCATTTTAAAAATAATTAGAATATCTGCAACCTTTGCCAAGACTTTTGGTTGCTCAATTTTAGAAAGTGTAAGGAAAAGTTTAAAGAGGCCAGAAAGTCAAGCCTAAATATGGTTTAATCGTTGCATATATATTGGGACATCTCTTAAGCATGAATGATAAGAAACTTGGATTTTTATTTTTATTTTTCTTGGCCCCGCCTTTAATTTTAAAGGCATGGTTAGATGATACTGGTCCCTTCACATATTACAACAAATTTTATTATTTAAACTTCTCATAAAATAAAGTGCACAAAAATTTTAGGCAGTTAAGAAGAATTGTTGATATTTTATTGTTTCACCTTACTTTAATTGGGGATATCTCATCTAAAATGTTGGTAAATATTTATTTTTTGATTTTATATATACGAATGTGTAAATGATAAACTCAATCTTAACAAATATAAGGTACTATCAACGTGTGTGGTGATCAAAAATCTCACCATATTAAAATAATCATAAGGGGCGTTAGCTACTTGTTTCATTAACGTATTGTTTCATTTTCTACCTACATTTTACTTTTATTTATTAAGGAATTATATTTTAATTAATTACACTTTTTTTTTATCTTTACAACTTAAATTTATATATAATGCAGCATGGAGGATGCTACTATATCATTTGTTATTCGTATGTTTAAATTATTATTATTATTATTATTATTATTATTATTATTATTAGTATTAGTATTAGTATTGATATTATCTCAATATATATTAGTGTAAACACAGACATATTGTACATGTGTGTACGCATTTTTTAAATATGAATGATATTATATTAGTAGGTCATAATAGTGTAATATTATTAAGTTAATATATAAAATAAATTTATATTTATTAAAAATAAAATAGAATGAATAGAGAGAATAATTATTGATGAATAAAAAAAAGATAAACAATTTTATAGAAAATAACCAAAAGTAAGCGTTAATTTTAAAAAATTTAATAAATAATTATATTGTAAAGGGTATAATTAGTATTCTGAAATATGAACACAAAAGAGGAAATTATCTTTATATATTGTTATAGATTATCATAAAATAATATAATTTTTTAATTTTTTACATGATTCAACTTTTTATTTCTGTAACACACTTATATATTATTATATATAATTTTAATAATTAAATATTTACTTCTTAAATTTATTTAAACAAATATATTTTTTATTTATATTACTTTTATAAATAAACAAAAGAAGACGCGTGCACATAGATCACACACTAATTATTATTTTGGGTGTGTTATTTTGAGAAAATGGATTTGAAGAAGAATTGGATTTGGATTTGAATAGATGAACATGTTCGATTTTTTAATGAATTTAGAGGATAAAATAAGTAAATTTGAAAATGAATTTTTGTGAAAATTAGTATGATTTGGGTGATGTGATAAATTAAAAAAAATTAATAGATAAAATTTAAAAATTACCTAATTTTCCTTACCGTAAAAATAAAATTAAATAATTTTTAAAAAAGTTAAAAATATTAAATTTCAATAATATTTTATTATATATATGTTTGTTATTATTAATTATTATATACATATATTATTATATATTATTACGTAACTAATGAACATACACTCACACACAAAGCACCGTAACCGATGCACACACAACACTTTATTAACACATTTTTTGACACACAAAACACCAGTACACACACAACATTCCCTTGAACACACGTTTACCACCACCCCATTTGGAACAAAACTCACCTACAAATCTAACTTCCAAAATCTTCAACCACAAAACACAAACCACGTGACTGAAAAATATTAATCACATGATTGGGTTAAACTCGTAAAATGGCAGCCAACACCCTCAAATCTTTACGTCCTTTCCATGATCAGATTGTTAGTTTTGATGTACCCATTTTTCAAGATCAAGAGGAGGTGAATTAGTTTCTAAAACTTTTTATTCGTTTTTACACTTGAAAATTAGCGCCGGACAAAATTAACCTAACTGTATTAAATTATAGTTAACTATACTAAACTAAAATAAACTGAACCATTTGAAATAATAATTGTACTTAACTGTTTTAAGGTGCAGTTTTAAATAACTGAACTTGTATCAGTTAATTACTAACTGAACTGAACTTCCCTTTTATTTTTTCCTTTCTCTTTTACATGAAATTGGCACTTTTGTTTGATCTGTATAAAAATAAAAATATTTTCCCCTAACCAGAAGAGACTTAACGACTGATTCTTGCGACACCTCCATATTTCTCGTAAATATAAAATTATCACTTTTTCTTCAAATATGTAATATAAAAGTTAAATGATCTTTAGAATTGTATAATTTAGAAAAAAGAATAAATTATATAATTAAAAAATCATATAATTAGAAATTTATTTATTTTTTACTTTCAGACATAATTTAGAAAAAAGAATAAATTATATAATTAGAAAAAATTAAATCATATAATTAGAAAATTATTTATTTTTTACTTTCAGACATAATTTATAAAATTATAAATATATTTTATATTGTATAATAAAAAGAAAAAAGTATTTTCTGTATTATAGAATTTTGTAATCAATTCATTTTTTGGTTGTACATTACTTTTGATCTCAATCAATTAATTCACTATTTCTTTTGTTTCTTTATATATGCACTTGTCTAAGCAAATCACAAACAACAGTGGGTTATTTTTGTTTTAAAATTATATAATTAAAAATTTATTTTATTACTTTTTAAAATGTTTAATTTTAGATTGTACAATTTGAAAATAAAAAACAACTTTTTTATTTTATAATCTATTTTTTTTTTAAACTACACAAATGACAAAGTAATAAAAAATAACTTATATTTGAAGATGTATTTTTGAGTAGAGACAAATTTTTCTTATCTACTTAGTTTTATGTTTTTTTTATCTACACAAATGGCAATGTTAGTTGAAAAATTTAGTTAAACAATTTAAAAATAGTACACAACTAGCTCGGTTCAAAAAATATTGCAGTTTTGTTTAAAATTAGTATAGTTCGATTAAAAATTAATACACTTCAGTTTAAAAATAGTACAATTCAGTTTAAAATAATGTAGTTTAGTTAAAAAATAGTGCAATTCAGTTCAATATTAATGTAATTAAGTTCAAAAATAGTGTAGTTTAGTTAAAAATAGTGCAATTCGGTTCAAAAATAGTGCAGTTTGAAAAAAGAGTTCAGTTCATAGCAGTTCAATACATATTGCAATTCAGTTCAGTGCAGTTCAATGTAATTCAGTTTGTTAGAACAAAAAATAGTTTAGTTCAGTTCAGTTTGTCTGAACTGTTTTTCAGTTCAGTGCAGTTCAGGTGAACCATTTTTTAGTTCAGTACAGTTTTTAATGGTTCAGTGCAGTTCAGTATAATTTGGCCAGCCCTATTAAAAATAGTTTTTGTTATATCTTTAACCAACTGACAAAAGAGGTTTTAAGAATGCATATTGTTCGATCTTTATACTTAACAAAAATTAAAAGAGAATGAAAGGGAGCACAAGAGATAACAAGATTTATTCTGGTTCAATTCAAATGAATCTACATCAAATCTCTATTTTTCTTCACTTGAAATTTTACTATATCAACAAAAATGCTCCAAACAACTATACACAATTACCACGATCACAGTGATAACACACAAAATTTTAGTTTCAAGAAACTACAAAAACTAGTGAAAAACAGTAATAATGATGGAGCAATAACACCTAATTAGAATATAATTTTTGTGTCAATATTACATCTCTTCATTGGATCTTGTGATCATTCACGATGAACACTTAAGTCATTACTGCATGATTTACTCCAATGCATGATTTACTCCAAGAAGATATTCAGCACTCTTTCTTTTTTGGTTGAAAAAACATAAAAAAAAAACAACAGGTGCAGTAATCTGATTATATGAATCAGCGGTTGTCATGACGTTCCTCATTTTCCTGCCTTCTCATGATTTCTCTTTAAATATTCAGATTGTCTTTTTGGGGCCTAAAATAACCCGTGTCACTCTTTGGACACTTGTTAATTTTTAACTTTGAATTCAAAGCTATTGTATTCGGTTCAAACGACCTTTGTTTGATTTGTGGTCCATCTTTTGACATTAAAAAGAGAATGAATGAGAGCACAAGAGACAACAAGATTTATTTTGGTTCGATTCAAATGAATCTACATCAAGTCTCTATTTTTCATCACTTGAAATTTTACTGTATCAACAAAAAAAGGAATACAAGAAATACCTATGCAATTCCTAAACTCTAAAACCACACATCTTGAAAACATCCCTTCAAGAAATGTACAAAATGTAATGCTCCAAACAATTATACACAATTACCACGATCACAGTGATAACACACAGAATTTTAGTTTCAAGAAATTACAAAAACTAGTGAAAAACAGTAACAATGATGGAACAATAACACCTAATTAGAATACAGCTTTTGTGTCAATATTACATCTCTTCAATGGATCTTGGTGATCATTCATGATGAACACTTAAGCCATTGTTGCAGGATTTGCTCCAAGAAGATATTCAACACTCTTTCTTTTTTTGTTGAAAAAACATAAAAAAAAAAAACAGCAGGTGCAGTGATCTGATTATATGAATCAGCGGTTGTCATGACGTTCCTAGTTAATTAGATTATTTGGTTAATCAATTAGTTTAGCGTTAAATATGTTTTTGGTCCCTCAAGTTTCAGTGAATTTTGGAATTAGTCTATCATCAAAACTTTATACCAATTTAGTCCTTCATTTTTCAAAATGCGTGAATTTAGTCCTTTTAACCAAATTTTGTTAAGTTTATCTGACGTTTCAAGCACATTTCATAATAGTATTTAAGTTAACATTGAAGCAAAAATGTGTCAAACAGTGTAAATAATTTAAATACTATCATGAAATGCGCTTGAAACGTCAGATAAACTTAACAAAATTTGGATAAAAGAACTAAATTCATGCATTTTGAAAGATGAAGGACTAAATTGGTCAAAAGTTTTGATGAGAGACTAATTCCAAATTTCGCTGAGACTTAGAGACCAAAAACATATTTAACCCATTAGTTTATAACAGAACCCAAGTTCATGTTACAGAACTAAACTAATTGACTAAATTAGTATTCTAATCGACTATCGAGCCAACAAAACAACACTTTTTAACTATCACACACGTATCAAACATGATCTACTAATCTAACCAACTAAGTGTTAGACATTTAATACATACATGGGATCTTACATCACATTCACACACATATATCTATTGTTTGAATTCCAACACTTCTATAATATCATTTTTCTTATAAACATCATCAGAAACATCACCGGATACACCCGATAGCAACACAAATAATTCATGTATTCTGCTTTTTCGCGCTCATATATTCTTGCAAATCCACCCAAGAGAATACATTTCATTTTTACTTTCCGTATTCGTAAAGTCCTTTGAACAGCGAAATCGTTACAAGCGAGAACAATATTAAACTTCATGCAAAGATTACTGTTATGGAAAATAACTCAAAATAACAATATAAAAAATTTTAAAAATTCAATTACATGTTCTCTATATATTTTTTAAGTAACAATATCGCATCAAATATATAAATTGTATTTTTTAAAGGAAAATAAATAGATTACATGTTCTCATTATATTTTTTAGGTAACAATATCGCATCAAATAAATAAATTGTAATTTTTTAAATGAAAATAAATAGATTTGAATCCTGTAAAATTTTTAAATATAGATTCGATCTAAATTAGATATTTAAAAATCGAATTCTTGCACACTCCGTAATTATTAATGGCTATCCCCAATTAATTAATGGCTACCAGTTTCGTCTCGAATGGGTATCTCACTCATTCAAAGCTTATCTTACTCGGTTTTCGAGTGTGGGTATCCCAATTCTTATTTTTTTTCCTTTATTCCACTTTATTCTCGATGAATAAAAATGTGTAACGTAGACAGGGTAGATTATGTGTTTACGCTAATAACAATATGTTGCATATTACTCTGATTTATTATTATTTTATTATTAATATTGTTACTATTATTAGTATAATCTATTATTATTATTACTAATCCAACTTTCTATAATTTATTATTTTAGCTTATAGAAATCAATATTAAAATAGTGGTATTTGTTTTTAATTTATTTGTTACAAAAAATACTCACAATTAACTATTTAATTTATGTCATTATTCAATTATTTATTTAAATATTATATTTATAATTATATTTATAATATTTTATTTATTTTATTTATTTTGTACGAATTCATAATATATAATATATCTATATTTTAGTTTAACAACAATTTGTTTAAATACATTTTATTTTAATATAATATATAATTTAAAAATTTAATTATAAATTTTAATCATATAACAATATTATTTTACTAGACAGCTCAAAATCATATTTTACATTATGTCTACATTTTTTCCTATATCTCTTATTTTATTTTCTACATACCATCTACTTCTATTTAGTGCGAGAAAATATTTCAACTATTTGTAGACACTTTATATTTTTATCGATCTTTTATTTTGATGTGCTATTCAACATAGAAGGGTGCAATAATAATAATAATAATTATTATTATTATTATTATTTATTATTATTATTACTTTTGTGAATATAGTTTTTATTTTAGTATTATTTTATTATTATTATTATTATTATATATTATTATTTGAATTAATATTATCATTAGTTTCATTATTATTATTATTATTACGGGTTTGTTTTTATTATTTTATTATTTTTATCTTATTACAAATTTTAAATCAATTTCGTATTATTTTTATTTTATACAACATGTTTCAAATATGTCTATGACCGCATCTTAGTCTTTTAATCTGTCTATTTATATGTGTTTTTATTTATAAACTTTAAGATCAACTTCATATTATTTTTATTTTATATCATATCATTCATATTTTATAATATGTTTATATTTTCATTTTAATTTTAATGTATATCTTACTTTTATTTACTAAGAAATCATATTTCTTGCATTTATTTTTTTGTTAATTTATCTTTATATCTTAAATTCACTTTTTTTATTTATCTTTACCTCTTATATTTATATACAATACAACATGGAGGGTGCTACTATCAATATTGTTATTAGTATGTTTATATTATTATTATTATTATTATTAATATTAGTATTGGTATTATTATTATCTTAATATATATATATATATATATTATCATAAAATAATATAATTATTAATCTTTTACATGATTACTCAACTTTTTATTTCTATAACACACTTATATATAATTGTAATAGTTAAATATTTATTTCTTAAATTCATTTAAACAAATATACTTTTTAATTATATTATTTTTCTTTAAATAAATAAATAAAACAAAAACGAAGACCCCGCGTCCGCACTGCCACACACTAATTATTATTTAAACTTCACTCTCAACGGCGAGGGTTCCGAAAGATAACTCAAAATAATAATATAACAAAATTTTAAAATTCAATCACATGTTCTCTTTATATTTTTTAAGTAACAGCATCGCATCAAACAAATAAATTGTATTTTTTAAAGAAAATAAATAGATTTGAATCCTGATAAAATTTTTAAATATAGATTCGATCTAAATTGGATATTTAATAATCGAATTCTTGCACACTCCCTAATTAATTAATGGCTACCAGTTTCGTTTCTAGTGAGTATCTCACTCATTCAACGCTTACCATTCAAAGCTTTTATCTTACTCAGTTTTCGTCGTTAACACAATGCTTATTAGTAGAGACAAATTTTGAGAGCATAAAAAAGTTTAAGTAAAAGCAGCAATGAACACTCCTTCCAAGCTTCTACCTTTATTCTTGGCCCTTCTTCTCTTCCTCATTCCCTTAACATTCATTCTCAACACTTCCACACAAACGTATAAACCCTTTCATGGCCTCACCGCCACAACTTCCAACCATAGACACAAAAACATTGACCACTCATTCTCCGTTTCTAAAGCAATATCTCTTAATATAACTCACTGTTTTCCTGCTGAGTTACCTTCTAATCCAATAACAGACAACCATTGTTGTCCATCTAAACCATCTTTCTCCAATCTCATAGATTTCAAAGATTTTGCTTCTCCCAATGCCACACTGCGAGTCAGGAAACCATTTCACATGCTTGATGAACAATACATAGCTAAATTTGAAAAGGGCATTGCACTCATGAAAGCCCTCCCTCAAGATGACCCACGTAGCTTTATTCAACAAGCTAAGGTTCACTGCGCCTATTGCAACGGGGCTTATCACCTTGAGCCCCCTTTTCAAGACACAAAATTCGACATTCATGTGTCATGGTTTTTCTTTCCATTCCATCGTTGGTACATGTACTTCTTTGAACGAATTTTAGGGAACTTAATCGGTGACCCTCACTTTGCTTTACCATTCTGGAATTGGGATTCTGCAGAGGGCATGCAAATGCCATCTTGTTTCACAGACCATAACTCCTCACTTTACAACCAACTCCGACACCAGAAACACTTGCCACCCCACGTCGTTGACCTCAACTATCATCTTGAAGACAGCTACGTCCCTTCTCAGCAACAAGTTTCGTATAATTTAGCCACCATGTACAAGCAAATGGTGCTTGCAAGCACCACAGAATTGTTCATGGGAAGCCCTTTTCGGCTAGGGGATAATAACCCTCATCCTGGTATGGGTTCTGTGGAGGTTGCTCCACATAACACTCTTCATTCATGGATTGGTGGGGCTGATACTCCGCACCATGAGGACATGGGCACGTTCTACACAGCTGCTAGAGACCCCATTTTCTATGTTCATCACGCGAACATGGATCGAATGTGGGCGATATGGAAAACACTGGGAGAAGGAAGAAGGGACTATAGTGACGAAGATTGGTTAGATTCCGAGTTTTACTTCTACGATGAGAATGCTGATTTTGTTCGTGTTAAGGTAAGAGATTGCGTTGATACTAAAAAGTTGGGGTACGTGTACCAAGATGTTGATCTTCCATGGTTACGTACGCCACCCACATCACGAAAAAGTAAGCTCCTGAGACAAAGGAAGAAGGATGAGGTTTTGAGTTGGAAGCCGATAAAGTTTCCTTTGGTTTTGGATTCCGTAACGAGTGTCATTGTTAAGAGGCCGAAGAAAAAAAGGAGCAGGGAAGAGAGAGAAAAAGAGGAAGAGGTTTTAGTGATGGAAGGGATTGAGTTTGGAAGTGATAAGTATGTTAAGTTTGATGTTCATGTTGATGATGATGAAGAGAGGTTGAGTAATCCAGATGAGACAGAATTTGTGGGAAGTTTTGTGAATGTGGCGCATGGACATGGCCATAACATCACCACTACCTTTAAAGTTGCCATATCCAAAGTTCTGGAGAATTTAGAAGTTGCAGAAGACGATGATGTGCTCGTTACTTTGGTACCTCGCGTGGGACAAGGAGACCTAATCCTGGGAAACATCAAAATTGAGTTTTTTCCAAGAGAGCTCAAGGATTAATTAAATTTCAACTACCCAGTAAGTTCAGGTATTTTTAAGTGAATTTGTGTTAAATTTTTTTATTTATTAAATATTTAAAAATTTTATATTTGTTAATTAAGTTTTTGTTATTTAATTCTTTTATTAATATTTTGTTTAGTTATCTTATTTACTTATTATATATGTATTAAGAAATGTGAGATTGTATGACGAATATCAAATGATACTATATAGAACTGATTAAAATTATTATTACTCACAATAAAGACAATCTCATCAATACCGGTGATGAGACATTATTTTAATGGATTTAAATAATAATATCAAAGTTATAGAAGAGTGTGTCATCTCGTTTTTATTCAATTAGAATAATAAAATTTATATATTAACTGTAATATTATTTTTATATTAAATATAAAATCTTACATTTTAATTAAATCATAGTAAAACATATATTTTATTATCTGTGTGTATTCAAATTATACTTTTCACAAATTGAAAAAAAAAAGGTACACTCAAGATTTTTCGTACAATTAACTAAAATAATAAGATAATGATATTTGATTTATTTTTTCACTCACTTTAACTTACTATTTTAATTATTTTAATTATTTTTAGATCATCACATTATACTACTAAAAAAACTTAAAATAAATAATTAAAGAATGATTAAAATATTAGATTAAAAGTGAATAAAAAATGCATTAAAATATTATTATTTAAATAATAAATAAATGTTTGTATTTAAGTCTTGGTTTAACTTTTTCTTCTTGGAAATATAGAAATGTGTTATTTTCCGTGTGGAACTTTTGGAACCAACATCTTGCTGAAACATAGGACATTGAGTTGGTTGTTACGTATAAATTGAGGAAGAAAAAGAATGTGAAGGGCAGCTCAAAATTATACTTTATTTTGTTATTACTTAGAATGCAAAGCAGTAAATGAAGCTATTTTAAATTATTAGTGAGATTAATTATTGTATTTTGAAGTACGATTCTTCTTAAAATGATTGAAACAAATTTGAATATATGTTTTGATTGAAATTATCCTTAGTTATGTTTGTTGATTTTATGAATTTTATGAATTCGTACGTAAATTCATGCAATGATATCATAAGTAACTACATACTAACATATTTTTTAGTATAAAAATTCTATCCGGTACTAAAATATTCTTTATTATATAAATACTATCATAAATAACGTGTACAGGATATTATAAATATGGACTCTTAGCAAAGGATTGTCTTGTCATGTTAGGATGAAAAAAAAAAGTAGTTTTAAAATGGATTAAATTAAAGCTAATGATAACTAACATTGCAAAAATACAAAAATAATACTTCTCATTATTGAACATTACTGCCATACTTTAATATATAGAAGTGAAAAAAAAATAAATGAATGTAATAAGCATATAACGATAAAAAAAACTAACTTTTAATGTTTTACTTAATTCCTAGCAAATTTGACCAGTGCTTTAATGTTTATTTAGTTTAGTTATTTAAGTATAATTATATCTATTTATTTGCTTTAGTTATTTGAGAAGAATTTATTATATAAATAAATAGTTTTGAATTGATAAACGAATGCTTAAATGATAAACAAGTATAAAACTCTAGAGAACACGTTTTCAACATATGGTTTACATATGGAAACATTAACTGTGGATAAATGACTCATTGGAAATTTTAACTCTTGGTAATAAAAAAAAAAAAAACTTACTTAAAATCAATTTTTCCTGAAGTAATAGTTCTTAAATATTATTTATTTTGCTATTTTTATTTTTATTGAATATTAAACTTCTCATTCATTCTTAATAAAATAATACGATGATAATGACTAAAATGATGGCTTAACAAAAACTCTTTTTCCTATTTGTTACTTCTCGAAAATTGAAAAATATTCATTACCTTAAAACTTCCCCGTTCACATGAATTTAATATATCCACCAAGTTAATAAAATTCATCTAATAGAAAATGAAGTCAAATTTGGATTTCATGGCGAATATCGAATGCCATTGCTTAAAAAAAAAACACAAAGAAGAAAAAACTTTTGAATTTTTTATAAAGCTTTGCTCTAAAATTGATTAATAACCTTAAAATAAAATCAGGTTGAACAAACTTTTATCATTCAAATTTAAACTTAAATTATTAAATAATGGATCTTCATATTAAAGGTTTAAAATAATGTTTTCAAAACAAGCTTAATTTTAATATCTATTTTTCATGTAAAATTATTAGAATTTATTCTCCATATATCCTTAAAATATGACGAGTGAGTTTCTCTTTTTTTCTTACACAAAAATAAAGGATAATAAAAATTGTATCATTCTTAATAATCAACGGTGTTGACCATTGTCTCTATATATGAAGAAAGAAACATCAAAAGTTACTAAACTAACTATGAAGTTAGAGATGACAAGAGGTCGGATATAGTCTATTTGTAATCCAACTTGTGACAAAAAAAATTCATTCATTACCCATCCATTTATTAGTCGAGTACCTGTTTAAAAAATACCCACAAGCTTTTTAAAACTCGCGAGTACATGTGGATATTCACAAATATTTTAAAAATATATATTTTATAAAATTTTAAAATAAAATTTAAACAAAATTACAAAAGAATATAAAAGAAAATGTAAATTAAATTAGATTTTAATTAAATTCTAATATTAATTAAATTTAATCAAATAAAATGTAATTTCAATTTCAATTTTAATTAAATTTAACTTAATAAAACATAAATTAAATTTTAATTTTAATTTTTGACAATATGATACCTATGAGTACACATAATATTATATCCAAACTCAATCCATTTATAAACATGTATTAACATACTTGTACCTGCGAATAATAAATATCCGTAGATCATGGATATTCATGAATTACAAATACTCTCAAAAAGAGGTATTTTGTCATCTATATGAAATTGAGATTACGATTTTCCTATTAATATCTCTTTTAAAAATGAAATCATTAAATAAAGAAACTTCCCATGTATCTTTGTACCAATGCATATAGTCATACATAATTATATATTAAAAAAGTTGAAAAGTAATAAAATTAGTAAGTATAGATTTTTCTAAAGTTTTTTATAGTTTATATTTGTTAGCACATGAAATTGCAAGACCTCTAAATTTAATTTTGTCGAAGTTGTACCAAAATTAAGGATAACTGCAAATATTTAATATTTTGATCGATACATTGATGTTATATATTAAATAAATATATATTTTCATCATTTTTACTAATTAGATCAAGTTTGTTATATCATAGAAAGACATATCTTACACAAAAATGTGACGTTAGTTTGCAACTTTAACATATTAATTGAAGAAATGGAACATGTGTCTCCACTCAAGGAAAAATACATATAATCTTTTTCTCCGTATAATTTGTTATTTGTATATTTAAAATTAAAATTTTAGTATAAATTAATTATATTAATTATTTATTTATTCATTAGGAGAGTATTATGAAGTGGAAGCTGAATATCCAAATATAAAAATATATTCAACTATATAAAATAACTCTATCATTCTATGTTTTGTAAAGTTTGTAACTAATAGCTAAATTTCTTTGAATAATATTATTTATTTATATCATTTGAAAATAATCATCCAAATTAAATAAAAGATATCAATAATAAAATTAGTTTTTAACAATTTTAGAAAAATATAATTTAAATATCGACATTTTACTACTTTGATTTTGTTAAAATAATTTTATATTGGTTAAATTAGTTTCATGCATTTCTTTTATTTTATAAACTGAATAAGGTAACCACTTACCAAACAACTTCTAGTTTAAAAAGATATTTTAAGCTAAAAGAAATTACTAAATTGGTTCTATTTTTTTATAAGTTTTTATTTTCTATTTCAACTTATGAGTGATTTTTTATGTAAAAAAAAGGTGATTGGGTCAAACATATTTTAGATTATTTTCGTGTGTTTATATTGTTACTACATATATATATATATATATATATATATATATATATATATATATATATATATATATATATATAAAGTATTAAAGAAAGAAACATTGCATTTGTATAGAGTAATTATATTTTAATACTCTCAATATACATTTAATGAACCTCCATTAATTTTTTTTTATAATCATAAAAAAATATTTTTCAATAATCATCTTTAAAAGTATTGTTTAAGTTTCAAAAAATATTTTTCACTTATATATGATTCTTATCATTATGAATATGATGTGAAATGTACCTCACTTCATACTTCTTTTTTGTGTTTATTTAAATGGTTTGACATAAAGATACTGTTAAACATAATAATAAAAGGGTGATCTTGAAAATTAACGAGTCCAACTAAGTTTGTACAAAACACTTGAAAATTTGAATGGATTGAATTGTACTCACCAAAAGATATCCAATTACAAACGGGTCAAGTTACTCCGATTGAAGTATTGGGACCCGACCCAAGAGTTAGAAGGAGAAAAAAGGAAAAAAAAAAAGAAAACGGTGCGTATCAATTGTTCAAACTGAATCGCTTTTGTCAAGCCCTAATTTGAATTTGTGCGCCAGTCCCAAACCAGTGCAGTGAAAATTGTGTGTATCTGCAATGGAGGTTCTGTATTCGAAGCTCTACGACAAGTACACCAAACTCAAGGTTTGTTCTTTCATCAATAACTGACAGATTATTAAGCTTCATTGCTGATCCTTCGTTTTATCTATTGTTGAAGTCCAAGAAACTCTCAGATTTGGATCACCTAAACAAAGAGCAAGAAGTTAAATTCGTGAATTACTTGTCCGGTACGTTTCTTCTTCGTCCCTTTCTGCGTGACTTACCGGAAGAACAACGAACGTGTTATGAATTTCGAAGACTTTGGGTGTTGCAGCTGCGGAAGAGTTGATTGAGCACTTGAAGAGCGAAAAGGAAGAGCTTCTTGGACAAGTCAATGAGTTGAGAACTGAATTGGCTTCACTTAGGCACGTTTTCAAAATGCAGCTTTATTTATTTTTAAGCATATGATTTAGTTCATATGCTGGTCGTAACATCTCAAATTGGTCTTTACATGTAAAAGTTTCTTCAATCGATTCTTACACGTACCTTGTTGGTTTAGTCAGTTTGTCATACTTTGACTGTTAACCTTTTACTTATCCCTAATTCTTAATTTGATCTGCACGTATAGGGACCATATTACAAATGTGTTAAGAATGTATATGGGGATTGATGTTGGCAGGGACCAAACCATTAACGCTTACTAGTATAGGGATTGGCTGAAGAAGTTTTCTATCTTTAGAGACCAAATTGAGAATCTGCAACTCATAAGACTGAATTATGCGATTAACCTTTTCTGTTGTTGATTTTTAAGGAATGTTTTATTTTGTTGGTATACTCAAATTTTTTACTTTAAATTTCAGGGCAGCGAAGGATAAAGAGATTACAAATTGTCAGATGCTTTTGATGGAGGAAAGAGAGAAAAGTGAGACTTTCGATTGCTTTTGTGGTTCTTAAATTTAACTTAAATGCTTGTTAAAAAAATATTAGTATGGATTTTGACAGTTTTTATTTTAAGTTCGTCATGTACATGGACGATGACACGACGACAATAATAATAATAATAATAATAATAAAGTACTTGTTGAAAATAAGATTTCATAGTTTTGAAGTTGAACCTATTTTTCTCTTATTGAAAACATTGTACGTAGTTGGTGGAATATATTATCAGAAGTTGCTTTAATAAATTAATTTCTACATGAATGTGGTTGAATTTTTTTGGTAGCACATTCAATCAGTATATTAAGGAACATATGACTATTAGTGTAATATAGCATAATCCTTTGATTTTGTAATGTTTTCTTTGTTCCCTTTTCACTGGATTTGTTCATTCCATCTTTTCACCCTATGCCTGCAATTTTGGTTTCTGGATCTGTTATTAGTCTTATACTGGACTTTATATATAGACAGTTTGCATTACCTTGTCCCTTCTACTATGACCAAAAGCCTTTTGCCACAATTAGTGTCAGTTTCGTGGATCAAATGATGCCATATTTTCTACTTGGCATTTACTTGAAAGAAAAATTGGCAAATTTCCCCTTCATGCTGGTACTTTGAATGTGGATTCTGTTTCAAGCAAAGTCATAAATATTAGTTAGGTTGTCTGACCCAATTTTTTTTATATTGGGCAGTATTCTTGGCCTTGGCAAAGTGAATCTGATTTTCCTTTCAATGAGCCTTTCATGATTCTTTAAAGTTACATTGTGATTTACTTATTCATCTCAAGAAACAAAGAATATAGTAGTTATTAATATTTCGGACTTGTTTAGATTTGCAACAGAATTTAGTTAGCTAACTTTAGTTTTTAGTTGATTGCTTGAGTCTGAAACTGCTTTAGTTACTTTTCGTATTTTACTGATTAATTCCTTACTGAAAAGGGAATCACGGTGTGTGGTTTACCATTATGATAGCTTACCTAGTTAATCTTTTTGGTTGGAACTTTGACGGGAATCTATATCCGATGTTGGAGTTTGATTATGTTTCATTGCCTCTTTTGTGAATGCAAGTTCACTACAGTATTTCTATGTACCTGTCCTTGAATGTACTTCAATTTCATTTCTTCTTGATGATTTGGTTGTAAACTGAGGCAGATGAAGCTCTTTCTGAAGAAGTGGAAAAGTTTCTAAAGCTTCACCAGGAGAGAACATCTGATTTAAATAATGAGAAGGCTAACTCCAACAACCGCTCATCTATAAGAATGACAAGAAAACGGAAAAGGCAGAATGCTTTGGAGAAAGAAGCAAGGTTTATATCTTTTGAAAATGAAGTTAATTCTGTGGAGACTTGCAAAGAGACTGCTTCTGGTAAGGTGAGAATTTAAAACCCTAAAAATTGATATAATTATGTGCTTATATATATATATATATATATATATATATATATATATATATATATATATATATTATATATATATATATATGTATTCGATTTAATTCATTTGGGTGGAAAATGTAATCACTTTAATATGCTGTAAAAAGCTGCTGGAGCGTTGTACCAAGGCTAATGATCATCAATCAGGTTGGTATTAGCACTTGCAATTTGTGCTTTATGTGGGAACCATTTGGTTGGAATTTTGGTACATTCAATGTGTCCTTCATTGCGTTTTACAGGCATTGATTTACAGGAAAGTGGACATGATAACTGGCTCATTCATGTTCTTTTTGAGTATGCACTGGGCATGAAACTATCCATTATTGATCAATCTGGACAAATGTGCCTTTCTGCGCTGCATCAATCGAGTGGTAATTCATAATTTTGGATTGTAACAATTTTTTTGTCTCATTCTTTCCTAGTCTTATTATACATTGTTTCTGAGGTAATAGTTCGTTGGAATGTTCATAATTAAGATTCTGAGTTATAGTGTTTAAATGTGGACATATTTCTGGAATTCTGATGGATTGTTTGGTGGACAAGGCTCAAGAGAAAGTAAGGTAAGGATGACAGCGAAACAAAAATGAACAAAATGGGCATGATCAGCTCTTATCCTGTCCAGTGTGTAAACACACCATATAGTAACATAAATACAAATTGCATACAAATAACAAAAGTACCCTTATAAAGGTACAAATAGGGAGAATTACTGGGTTCCATTTATTTATTTATTTTAAGACAATGATCTAGTTGTGTGATAATCATAAAAACACTGCACGAGAAGAAAGGTGGAGATATTCTGTCATTATCTGTACCTTTGACAGCAGATGACTATAGAATGGGGCTGAGGGCTGAGCTGACAAAACACTCAGTTACCCGTCAAATTTTACTCTTCCTCATTTTCCTGCCTTCTCATGATTTCTCTTTAAATATCCAGATTTTCTTTTTGGGGCCTAAAATAACCATTGTCACTTTTTGGACACTCGTTAATTTTTAACTCTGAATTCAAAGCTATTCTATTCAGTTCAGCACGATCTTTGTTTGATTTGTGGTCCATCTTTTGACAAAACTGATCTGGTTCTCAAGTTCTAAATAAAGTTCTATCCATTCAACGTTTTGCAGATACATGTAACTGCCTGGTTAACATGTTTCTTTTATTTAACCCTGATAGGTTACTCTTTCAGCATATCATGCATTAGCAAATCACCTAGTAATGAGGACGCAGAGCTGCTGTACCATGTCATATCTCTAGGCACATTTGAAAGAGTGGCACCAGAATGGATGAGGGAGGACATCATGTTCAGCCCCAGCATGTGCCCCATCTTCTTCGAAAGGGTATCTCGTGTTACTAAGTTGAACCATTAATGTTTTGTAGCATTGATTCCATTGCCCCCCCATGTGGATTTTCTGTACATATTTCCTGCTTGGAGAGTCCTAAGAGTTATTGCATGTAGATTTGCTTGTTTCTCTCCAGTTCCATTTCCATTTCCTAATCCAGTTCTTAATTCAAAGACTTTGTAAGGTTTTCCAGAAGAGGTTTTACAGAGCTCGTATAGCAGCAAGAGTGTGATTAAGTTATTAAAGGTACTTATATTTCTTCATAGATTAACAGGTTTGATACACATTTTGTCCAATATTTTAATTACAAATACTTTGTAATTTCATTAATTAAAATATATTTTAATTATAAATTTATTTCAATATGCTGTTGGTATAAAAAAATTAAATTTGTTATATTGTTAACCAATCAAATTTTTAAGGCAAATAGTTAGATAAAACAAGGCCAATAATTATACTAGATGATGATGTAAAAAACATTTACACTTCTAGTGATTCGATAACAATATTGTCTTATGAAAATCCATATGTTATTTACCTAAATAAATATTAACAGCATATTTTCTTTAACCATTAATTACTATTATTATAAATTTATTAAAAATTATAATTTTATGGGCCTTATTTTTCAATTATCAAAACTCTTAATTTTATAATTTTCAATATTCAAATTCTTAGCCTCCCCTGCTCTTGGTGCATTAGTTAAAGTGATTTTAGATAAAAAAAAAAAAAAGAAATTTGCTATGGTAACCAATTTAACAATTGATTTCGTGTATAAAAATAACTTTTAGTAGATTTTGTTATAGTAACGAATTTCACAACGAACAACAAAATAATTCAAATATAAATCACTATCACTTCAAATTAATTCGTCAGTAAGTACCTGAACTTCTTGAGAAAATTTTAATTAGGCAAAGCAAAATTATAATCAAGTTTTTAATCTTTTATTATTTTTGTAATTGAACCGTTGAAATTTATTTATACTGACTTACGATCTTTAAAAACAAAAATTGCCAATTTTACTAGTTTCAAATCTCAATTTCAAAAATATAGTAGATTGGCTATTTAATTACAATTTTAATTTAAAGGCCTAATCAAAATTTTGAAATAATTAGGAAGCATAACCTGTTAAGCTTAATCATCATCAATTCTACTCCAAAAGACACACACGCTTACTGTTTCTGTCACCGAAGCACGTCATTGTCGTGACTGTTTGAGCCATGACAAGCTTATACTTTTGCTAGAAATCAATTCCAACGTATTCACGAAAATACCTAATAAAATCAAAATACAGTAATAAGTTAAACCCACGCAAATCAAAATGGGCTTTTGCGAGTGATGAAACGTGAAAACGGATAATCGCGTTTGCGACTGAGGAATGAGTTTCTTGCAGGGAATTATTGATTCCTTTAACTCCATCTTCGTGCCAGATAACAATCACAACACCGCAAATTCTCCTTCTCTTTCTTCTTCTTCTTCTTCAACGGATCCAATGGAAGCTCCTCCTCCTCCTTCCGTTTCGAACGAGCGCGTCGCTTACAAGCTCAAAGGCTACTTCGATTTGGCGACGCAGGAGATCGCGAAGGCCGTTAGGGCTGAGGAATGGGGTTTGGCCGACGACGCGCTTCTTCACTACAGGAACGCACAATCGATCCTCGTCGAAGCTAATTCAACTCCAGTTCCTTCCTACATCACCTCCAGGTTCTCGCTGTTTCACGCCGATCATTTGAGCAAAAGTAGGGTTTGTGGATTCTAATAATATGAATGTTTTGTTGATGGAAACTGTGGCAGTGAACTGCAGAAGGTGCAGTCATATCGTGAGAAGATATCCAAATGGCAGAGTCAAGTTTCTGAGAGATTGCAGACTCTCGGTAGACGAGCTGGTAGCTCATCAGCCAATCAGGTACCCATGTTCTTGGTGTTTGAAAGTTTCTATCCTGTTAAATTAGAATGATCGAGAGTTCTTACTTTATCTTGGTCATAGGATGTTAATTTTATGATTATAATTTATAATGAGCCTTTAATGTTTCTTTTCTTTTCCCTCAAAAAATGTTTACAGAGCACTGCTGCAGTACCGATTAAGCCAGTGGGTACTAGAAAAAACGTGTTACAAAAGCCCCCTCTAAGAACAGGTCAGGTGAATAAAGTTGGAAGCCCAAAATCGAGTCAAGCATCTGGTGCGAATTTTGATACCAAACTAGTTGAAATGATTAACACTGCCATAGTAGATAGAAGTCCATCTATTAGATGGGAAGATGTTGGTAAGAATCTATGCATGTATGCTTCTTTGTTTTATATGTTATCATTTCTTTGATTATTAGTGTGGAAATGCAGCCGGGCTCGAAAAGGCAAAGCAATCTTTAATGGAGATGGTTATTTTGCCAACTAAGAGAAGAGACTTGTTTACGGGTCTTCGAAGGCCAGCCAGAGGTAATGCCTAAGGACCTCACAACATTTTGCTATATATTGGATCGTGGTGAAAATTGAAGTATGAAAATGCCAAATACTGAAATTGTTGAACCCTTTTTGTTCTAGGTTTGCTACTCTTTGGTCCACCTGGTAATGGAAAAACCATGCTTGCCAAAGCAGTGGCGTCAGAATCACAAGCAACATTTTTTAATGTCACGGCAGCTTCCTTGACATCAAAATGGGTTCGTCTCTATCTGTGCGTATCAGTTGGAATTACAGGGTTTTAGGCATAGCGGGAGGAAAAGGAAATAAAACATGCTTAATACATGAATATTTGACAAATGTTATATATTTTTTACAAAATCCTTATTTAGACTAATGCTAGAATAGAATCCAAACTATATAATGAAACAAATCATGAAACATTTCAAAGTATGGAAGTTAATCCCGACCAGGTAATCCTAGATGTTCTAAATTATTCTAAAATAGGGTGAGGTTATTATTGGATAATTTTCGTACATTCTAGCAGTTTCCTTTTTTTTAATCTCATTTATTTCTTCTGTTAATATGTTTAAAGGTTAAGACTTCATTCCATGATTGACTTGTGCTCAATAGGTGGGTGAAGGTGAAAAGCTTGTCCGGACACTATTCATGGTAGCTATATCAAGACAGCCATCTGTAATTTTCATTGATGAGGTATTTCCCTCATGTATAGATATAGAGTTACTGTTCTCCCCATAAGAAATATTACTAGAAAGACATCATAGAAGAATATGTTTAGAGAATAGGGAAAAAATTTTAGCTTGCTTTAAAAGCAACAAACCATTTCAGAATCAGTTTTTCCAGAGTTTTGTTTGATAACTATTTTGAAGTTTTGAACATGTCCAAATGCCCCCTGCTTTTCAATTATTTTGTTTGAAACTTGGTTCACAGCACAATACTAATTGATTTTTTTTTAGAGAAAGAAAATAAGAGAATGTGATGATTTCATATACAATATGTGTCGTGTCATAAATAGATAGATTACGGTTATCCAAAACTTAATTTTCTTTATCAGTGGATAATAATAATTATAATAACAATAATTTATCCACGCACCCCACTTACATCATTTCTAACAATTTTCATTGAATTATCATTCTTAACAGCATAGAGAGCTTGTTTTAAAATTATATGGTTAAGGATCCCTTCTGATAAAAGTTGTATCGGGTATCTTTTATCTTCTAAACTGAAATAGGCTAAATATTTATTAATATTGGTGATGCACATAAGCAATTCCAGTATCTACATTTTGTGAAAGCACTTCCAGTGTCTACATTTTTGGTGAAACAGATTATTTCTTTATCACATTAGTCTGTCCTTCTTTATAAAAAGGAGAATTTACAAAGCAGAAAGTAAAAGGCTATATTTGCATCTCCATTTTTCTTCACTAACAGTGGTCGTTTTTCTCTTAAACTAATAACAGATTGATAGTATAATGTCAACAAGGTTGGCCAATGAGAATGATGCCAGCAGACGATTAAAATCTGAATTTCTTATCCAGTTTGATGGGGTGACCTCCAATCCTGATGATATTGTGATTGTAATTGGTAAGCATTACATCTAAAGATACTTAGTTATTCACTTTCTAAAATCAAGCAAGATTTAGATTTTAGACCTAGTACACACTGGTTTAGTGTTCCTTTGGTAATAGTTGCAGTTGCTGGTCTTAGTTCCCCTTTGGAAAGTGACGATTGATAGTTTAGATGTATGCTCATCTGGGAATGTTGGAATTTGTGACATTCATGTTGTAAAGCCTCAATTTAGTCATCAGAAGTTATGTGTCGTCACATAAGTCTTTTAAAAGCTTTAGTCACCATATTAGTCCCTCAAAGATTTCAAGTGTCATCACATTCGTCCTCCAAAGATTGTTGTCGTCTTATTAGCCCCATATAGATGGGCTTTGGGCTTATTCCAGAAATAGCGGTTTAATCTCATCTGGTGGAACATCATGGTTTAATCTCATCTGGTGGAACATCATGGTTTAATCTCATCTAATGGAACATCATGAGGCCATTACTTCTCTTCTCCCTTTTAAATTCAGCTGAATCTCACATTTGTAGTGTGTTAAGAACAATATTAATTCCTTTCCTAGCTAGCCTGCATTGTAATCTGTCCTAAAAACGTGGCATCTGTATATAATGGGATGCTAGACTGATTTAGGCCATTGTGTATGTGGAATTGCATGTTTATCTTCATACTTTTTTCTTTTTTTTTTATATTACACAATAATGAGTCTGAATATGGATATAAGTGAATACTTGGTCATGTGTCTATGAATATATTAGTCTTACTAAATTCATAAATTCCCTTCTCCTTAATTTAGGTGCGACAAATAAGCCACAAGAATTGGATGATGCAGTTCTTAGGAGACTGGTAAGAATTTCTTTAGTGTCCTATACTGGAAATGTAGAAAATATAATTCTAGAATGTCATGTTGCTCATGTGACATATTGTACAGGGATATAACTTGCTGTTTATCTTTTGCATAATGATTAGTATACCTTGTAATAGGTTAAGAAATGATGTGATCATATCACTCTGTCTTGAATTTTGGTTTTAAAATGGTCATATCATCATATGAAATCGAAACCCATTTGTAGATAATTTTATTTTGCTTGTATACCTTTGTTAATTGCAACATGTCTGTATTTAGTATACGATAAACTTCTATTCTAATAATCAGTATTATCTTGTATATATTGGTTTTATATTTGTAGGGAGTTTCTATTTGCATGTCAATGTGGCATTCATTTGTTTCTTTAACCCAGACTTATGCTCTCTGTTAAGATTCCTCCAACAACATTTCCGAAATGTTTTGTGGAAAACTAGTCTTCAAAAAAAAAATCGTTAGAACATATTGAATTATATTTTTCAAGAGATATGTCATTTATTCCCATTGAAATCTGTGCATGATTGTATGCCATGGATGGACGCTGATTTTAAACTAATAATGATCTTTGAACCACACATGCTGCTTCTCTGCTAACACTTTTTGGGTTTGCTGTTAAATCTTTACTAGGTAAAGAGAATATACGTACCTTTACCAGATGAAAATGTTCGAAAGCTTCTGTTAAAACACAAGCTCAAGGGTCAAGCATTCTCCTTACCTAGTAAGTAATGTGCTCATATTTTATGTTTTATGATACTTCTTTAGATATCTCGGTGGTGCTACAGAGTGTATTTCCTGGTTATTTATTCTTCAATAGGGTAGTTCTGGGTTTACTGTGCCTAGCTTGTACCTTCATATATTCTGGTTTCATCTGAAACTTAATGCCAAATCTGGTCGAATTGATCTAATGCTTATGGTTTGCCAAACAAATACTTGAAAATGCAAAAGTTTTATTACTTGTTAGAGATGTTATTTTCTGTTTGCTTTAAACTTTTGTCATTGAAATCTTCTAGAAAGAAGCTCCAGATTATTATTATTTGCATTGTTCTGCTTTCAACTAAAAGCTTTGGATTTTTATGTTGCAGGTAGAGATCTAGAGAGGCTTGTAAAAGAGACAGAAGGTAACTATTTGTAGCTAAAATACTTGTTTTGCTTCTTCCTAATTTGACTCGTGATGAGAAAGAAATTAGAACAATGATATGTTCTTTTCTTTTTCTCCTTTTTTTTCCCTTTTCAGACTTGCCATAATGTTTGTTATTCTTGGTTTGCAGGATATTCCGGTAGTGATCTGCAAGCCTTGTGTGAAGAAGCTGCAATGATGCCAATTAGAGAGTTGGGTGCTGACATTCTTACTGTTAAGGCTAATCAGGCATGCTATTTGATTTGAATTACTAGATCTTAGATGCAGATTAGTACAATCTTGTAAATGAAAACCTTTCTCTCATTCTTAGAAGTTAACTATTTTAAGTTCTACCAGGTAAGAGGACTGAGGTACGAGGATTTTAAGAAGGCAATGGCTGTAATTAGACCAAGCTTAATCAAAAGCAAGTGGGAAGAGCTTGAGCGGTGGAATGAGGAATTTGGCTCTAATTGAAGTCATGATATTAAACACCATGTGCATGAAATTCGAAGAAAATAAACCAGTGTAGTAATGTGTACATAACTAAAATTAGACAAGACAAAGACATAAAGGTTAGTGGCTATAAAATAGGTGCTGCTTATTTTGTAAATGACTATCCTAAAATCCAATTTAGCTGCTAGCCACACCATGGTTTCCAATGTAGAAACCTTCAAATGGCCTCATTAATCATTTTAACTTTTATTCTTTGTACATCTTTAAGATTACATATTTAGTGATTGTAACACCAATGTCTCCTTCCCCGGGGGGGAAATATTGAAAAGTTTATAAGCATGTCAGCATATGAATTTTGAAGTTGATAAACCTAATTTTGAGAGTTTATTGGACATCATCTATGAGGACAAGTCTTTTTTCAACTTCTGGGGTGTTCCTCTATTTCTTTTATCTTTGGCTGTAACATTTGTTTCATCTTTTTTCAGTTAACTTATAAAATGTAAGTCTCACAACTAAATCAATATTTGTATTTATGTATAAATCGCACAGTTTTGAGGATTTGTTACGCGGAAGAAATTAACAAGCCTAATCCAATTTATTTCATGCTTGAGAGTGGAATAATGGTTTTACTTCCTGCACCCCGACAATTTCTTCGTGCACCCCCACAATTTTCTTAAATAACCATTTTGTCTTCAGTAAAAGTAGCATCCGTGTTACATATTTGAAAAAAAAAATAGAAATTTTTGGAATAAGTTTTAGAATGAGATTTTCAGAAACAACTTTTTAGAGGATTTTTCAGAACGTTTTCAGAAGCAATTTCCAATGGATACTCATACACGTTCACGAAAATGAAAAATGCCTATTTTGGAAGAAAAAGTAATATCTAAAGTGAGAAACCATTATAGTTTAGTCATTCTAGTAATTTTTTTCAAAATTGGCAAATATAAGCACAAGTAGTAAGTGACATATACTTATGCTTCTGGAAAGTCTATTTTTGTGTTTCAACCTTTATGTTAAATTAGCATTCAAAGAATCAAAATTTGATTCATTCCCAATTTTCCTTGCATTCATAACCTATTAACATATAATTGTTTCATTTTAGAAACTTGGCATTATTATTTTATATTGGTGATAGTTTGAACAGACTACACAACCGATTTCATAAAAAAGTATGGTCAAAAAACAAACAAAAACGGTAGAATGGGTAAAAACAACATAAACCTTAATAGTACACATTTTTACTCTTTTTCCTTAAAAAATAAAACTTCACCTTAAAATAATTATTATTTTTTATTTTATATATAAACTTGCTATGATTAATAAATATTGATGCAAATTGTTGAAATTTCAATTTAAATACGATAATATATTTTATTTAAACTTTCATGTGTATTTTAAATATTTGGAACCTATGAGTTTATGCATCATTTTAGTTTTTATCACCATAAATTATAATATTGTGTTTTTGTATATTACTATATTTTTCTATTATTAAAATAATTTATTAATTAAGGCATTTCAAATTTGGTATTAAGCATAAAAACTATATAGATATATCAATACACTTCACACGTCATCCAAATAATAGAATTCTCACCTTATGAATGACTACCCTATCATTATATTAAACGGAAAAAAAATACAAGTACATACAATATTTATACATACATCACATTTTCATGTAATCTTAAATCATTATACTATGACATACATATGTATCTTACTTCCATTCAAACTCATCACATATGTTATATATCGAGTGAAATATTAATAACACATCATTTATTTTCTATTATATTAGTATAATATTCAATTATAATATTTCCATTAAATATCAAAATTGCGAGATGTATTTTTTTAACCACATACCACTAATTAAAAATCTCAACAAGTTTTAATTAATAAAAAGATGGTGATTCTTATGAAATGAAATCTGATTAATAGAAAATCTAATAAAATAATCGAGTATAATCATTAAAGCAACTACTACTCTTAAGCTATTTTTTAATTTCTTAGATGTAGTTTGTGTATTTTATGTAGGATTTTATTTAAGAAAAGGATTAATAGAAAATATAATAAAATAATTGAGTATTATCATTAAAACAACTATTACTTTTAATTATTTTCTAGATTCTTAAATGTAGTTTGTTTATTTTATGCAAGATTAAAGAAAAGAATTAATTATATTTTTTATTTTTAAACCTTCAATTGAAATTTTGTTTTTACCGTAAACTTTGTATTCATTTCATTTACATACTTTATAAACGATATATGATATCATCGTCAATAACATTAAACCATTTATAATGTAGCAAACAATGTTGTACAGTAAATTAAAATTGAACATCATAGTCACTTGAACATTCAATTTTAATCCATTGTGTAACTTGTCATCGTCATAAATTGTTTGATGTCATTGGTTGTCCAAGAAGTTATACATTCATTCATAAAGTATGAAGATGAAATTGTTACAAAGTTTATGAAAAAGATAAAATGTTGTTGAAAATTTAGGAACTAAAATTATAATTTAACTTTTAAAAATTTAGCATTTTAGTTTTTTAAATAATTTTAAAAAAATCAGTTAAGTTTTATGGTAAAAGTATTTAAAAATGGGTGTTTAATTTGTAGTTTTCTCTTCTTCTTTTTTGTAATTTTATAAAATTTTATGTCAATCCCATTTTAACCGTGATGACAAATTAGCAACCTCGTGACTCATACTATATTTATGCAATCTTTCATAATATATTGCAAAACCCAGTAATAAAGATAACCTCGTAAAAAAACAGTTATTGAACAACTTGTTTAAGCAAAAGGTGATAAATTATATACGTGGATTCAATTGACTTTACAAAAAAGTAATAAAAGTCACAAGTCAAATCAATAAAAAATATAATATAAAATATTTAAAGATTTATACATTTTATAGTAATTAAGAAAAAAAAATATAAAGTAGTAGTCTATAAATATTGTCCTATATAGAAGGAATGCTCAATATAGATGAGACCATTTTAGAGATTTTTAGTTTCAAAGTGGGACTGAATTTCACAATCATTTTTCAAATTATAGAACTATCAAAAAGGAGAAAGGTGATGAAAAATTATATATTTTCAAAACTATATTCATAAATAATTATTATTTAAAAAATATGCAAAAAACTATTTAAAATTAATTTCAGTTAAATATTTTTTTTCAATTTACTTTTTAAAATAGACAAGTAATTCACCACCACTCCAAAAAGACTTGAGAAAATGAACTTGTATGAAAATATTTTTTTCTTTTTCTTTTTTTTATGTTTTCTCTTTCTGGATAATATTTTTAAGAATAAACAATATCACACAATACTACTTTATTTTGATAACTTTTTATTTTCAAGTTAAGAAAAAAGTACTTTGGCACACTATGATTGAGTTAAGTGTAAGACAGCTTCTCATTTTGTATTTATGCCAATTTTGTTAATTCTTTTTTCTTTTACAACCATGTGCTTCAGAATATGCTTTGTATATCTTTTTTATTTGTTTCAAATTCCAAAAGTGACAAAAGAAATCATTATGAGAAACTTCCTTTTCTTTTTTTCAATTCTTTATGCAAACCATTATTGTAATTGCCAATAGAAATCATTAAATTTTTTTCTATGTATTTAATTATGATCAAGTGGTGCTCAATAATATGTTATATATTTGTCATCAACATCACATCAGATTATTATTTCTTAAATGATTTTTTCAATGATTACAGACTTATTATATTAAACATTATTATTTTTTAAAATTTATGAAATTCTTGTATTTAAGTTTTCACTCAAATCGAATTTTTAACATCTATTTTATTTTTATTTTAACGTCTATTTTCCATTGATAACTAAAAGTGACTGGTTAACCAATGAGATAATTGGAAAATAAATGGAATATAACCAAAAATTTAAATAATACTCAAAACACTAAATAGCATTAAAAAATATTATGTATTTATACTTTTTCATATTCTTTATTAAGAGTAGGAACGAAGTTAATAGTGTAAATGTTTTAACGAAAAAATAACAATCACTAATTTCTTTTTAATTATGTCTTATACTAAGGATAAAAAAGAGTATTTTTAATTTAAATACTAAAAGGATGTTTTCTTTAATAATGATTTCAATAAATTTTATTAGTATTGATAATAATAATAATAATAAGTCTGGAAATATATTATAATTTATTAATATAATAGTTGATAACTTTCTTAAGTTAATTATGTGTTATATTTAACAAATATAATAAATAGATATGATGCATTTTGTTATTATACTTACAGAGAGAATGTATTAATTTAAATGAGATAATAGTTATTCAAACCTAATCGTGAATATTATTGTAAAAAAATAAAAGTTAACAAGCAGGTAATATTCATCTTTCTCACACTAGTACACAACTTTTATTACGATTATAACTTTGATTATTTAGTAACGCTTGTTTTATTGTTGCTTCTATTTTATATAAAACTCTTAAATCCTTACTTTTGTTATTCAAATTATTAGGCCTGGTGTAAAGAACAACAAAATAGTGTTTTAGAATTAATAGCGGTTTAAAAATGGTGAGATTCGATTAATATTTTTTATTAAAAATTTTTAGTATAAATAAGATTGTTATACAGTTTTATTATTTTAAATCACATCATCTATTTAAATATTTTTTTTTTTATATTTTTTTAACTTCTCTCTAAGAGTTTATCCTCTTTGTTCATCTGATTGAAGAACCTGAATAATATGATTGATCCTTGTGGCAAATTCTTCAATTTGGATCGATCAATTATTTGAAGCTGCTTGTAATCGATGATTATTAATAAACAAAATGTTTGCACACTTTTAGTTATAGAAAAACACCATGATCATTCACACCAGCAACCACAAACCATTTCCTCTGTCACGATTTCAGTTTACTTATCTAGCCATCAATTTTACCATGGTAAAATATCAAGAGCCTTAAACATGCATTTCAATAACCTTCATTTTCGAAAAAAATAAAATTAAAAACCTTAAACATAAAAATGCTAATAAATTTTGAAAAAATAAATAAATAAAATACGTGTCAATAATGTGTCAAAACACTTGTCATGATATTTGTTAATGATGTAGAAACGTCATTTGTCACACAAGATTATTTTTAACGTCGTCCAAAAATATATGGATCAAAAATAATAATTTTGAAATGATAGTGACAAACAATGAACAAATTTCGATTAGGAATAATTTCCAAATTGAAGTCAAACTTTTGGAGACAAAAACATATTTATTTTCTAAAAAGTTTATGAGTTCAGGTAATAAGTTTTATTGTTTAATTATCATAAATTTTAACTACGTGTGTATCAGTCTCCTCGCTTACATAAATTTAAACAATTTGCTAACAAAATTATTATAGGAAAAAAAAGTGGAATATATTTACTTTATAAATTAAATGTAAAAGTTTATAAATATTACGTGATAACTTTTACAAATTATTTTACAAACAAGCTTATTTTAACTTAAAGGCAAAAATAAAAAACTCAATTTTCTAAAAATTATTTTTTATTTTTTTCTTTTACAAGTACTCCCACAAATATTTGTCCACATATCAAAGGTACCATGCATTAAGGGAATTTCTCTTATATACCATTCTCAAGTAATTAACAAAAAGATGACAACTGTCATATTTTATTGACATTGAAGCTTTTGTGAAGCCAAAAGAAAGCCATAAAAGAAGCCTCATCATGGTAGCATGCATAAGCATGGTGTCATGTCATTGTGATAAATAAGAAAAATATTACAAAAATGGATAATGGTTTTGTTGGGATCAACATGTGAAAAAGTTTTCATGCTTCCATTATCATCATCATCATGTGCATTCCACTCTCTCCATGCTTCTACCATTTCGCATTAATATTTTCTCTTCTTTATTTTAACATTACAATCACTAAAGTTGGCATCATTAGGGTATCTTTTTCTTCCCATGTGTCTCAACATTTCTATATATATTTAATGCATAATTATTCATATTTTGTTGAAGATAGAAAGATATATATTTATATTTAATTATGTGTGCATATTTTAAATAGTGTTGTTAAATTTATATAAAGATTGGAAAGTTGAAGACGTGTGGTAGTTCCTAATGAGGCTATGCTAACTTCACCTTTTATATTTCTAAGTATATGCATAAAAGATTTTTGCATTTTTTTTTCATAGAAAAGTTAATGTGTTATATAGGATCAGATTTTGCGTACAAGTTACCTCTCAAATATTTTACTCTTTTTTTCATGTCATTCAAAGTTAGAAGTGTATTTTAGAATGATGAATTGCATGGAAATAGTTCAAAGAAAGTGATTTAACTATTTAATCTTATATCAATAATTAAGATAGTCATGCTTAAAATAAAAAGTTAATTATATTTTTAATTCTTAATCATTTTAAGTGTTCATCTTTTTTTTTTTTTAATTTGTGTCAATTTTATCTTACACTTTATAGATAAATAGAATATAACAGTGAACGATGTAAATGTGACAATCGGCGTTTTTTTTTACTCGGTTTTTACATTTTCGAAATATTCTTTCATTTTAATGTACTTTTTAATATCCTTTGTCATATTTTAATTTGGTTAACGGTATTGTTACAGAGAATATCATACAAATGAAATCCAATTTCTTTTTAAGTTTAAAAACTAAAAATATAATTAACTTTAGAATAAGTATTATATTGATAGGGAGAGTTGGAAGTTATATTTCAATTTAATTAAAAATAAAATTATAATCAGTGTGAATAATTGTACTAGGCAATTATAATTATTCCAAAGGAACGTAACAAGATTGCATAGTTGTTCTATTGCAATTGAATGTGTCGGTTGGGTTAGTTGGTAAAATAATATATGCCAATTTTTTAATAAATTATTTACTTGTGTCTTCTTCCTTTAGCCCCGTTACCGTTGTTGTAGCATAATATGCATGTTTATAATAATAAGTTTCATCTATCTTAAAAGATATTTTATTTATATAATGTAATTAATCGATGGATTTCAAAATAATAACTATTTACTACCAAATTTTAGTTTAAAATATGTGTAAATATAAATGAGGAAGAAAGAATGGCGTATATCCTATTTTCTTAAAACATGATAATAATTTGAGAATTCAGATATTAATATTTTTTGTAATTTTAGTTGTTTCATTATTACTAGTCTATTGGATAGAGTTTGTCCCATTTTTGCATTTGACATATTATTTGTTTTAAAATTTAAAATCAATTCCATGATCGCCTTTGTGGTTGAAAGATGTTTTAATGAATTAAAGATCTAAATCCATTATTTTTAACGTTGAACTTTAAATAATAAGCAACTTTTTTATATATAAGAAACTAAATATCTTTTTTATTAATATTTAGCTTAATTACATATTTTACTATTTAACTAACGTGTTCCAAATAAGTTCATGTTGAAGATTATTATCAACTTTAACATTTCAAAATATATTATTTATTTATCATCACATAAAAATTCATAAATTTTTATACACTTCACATTAATTTATTATACATATTTTATTTATCTGATAAATTTCTTTACATAATGATATATGATTTAAAGAAAATAAAATAATTACAAATAATGATTATCACTATTATAACAAAAAAAATTCTATGTTAGTTTGTTTAGACCATGTCTATTAAAAAAAATATACACAACATAGAAATTTTGAAGCAAAATTCATACTTCCGTATTAATTTTTTTACAAAGTATTATAAAATTATAAAAGGATGAAGACTTGCAACATAAAAAATTGAATTTTTATATCGATTATAAAGATGAAAAGATAGAAAATACAAACAAAATCTATTATTAAATGTATAGAAATATACAAGACACCATAAGTATTTGAATAAATTATGAAAAGAAAAATATTTTTTTGATTATTAAATTTTGACAACTTTATTTTACGACTTTAGACTTTAGATGATATTTTTTAAGTGATTTTTTATTTTTCTATTTTTTCATATTCAATATTTCAAAATCACTTAAAAAATGTCATCTCATATTGTTAGAAAAAATTGTCAAAATTTAAAAAAGTGAAAATATAAAACATAAAAACATGTAAGTTTTATCACATGTATACGTTACGACTAATCAAGGAGGAGAACGTACGTAACAAAAGACCATTCCTATTATCAATAGAATGTAGCTTTATTAAAAAAAAAACATGGTATCTTGTAATAACAAAGTATTCTAATATTTGTGAAAGATATATCTCAATTTAATCGTAAATGTTTTGGAACGTTAGAAAACCCATGCCGTGGTTTTCGAATTGAGAACGTTATAAACACACACAAGACAGTGTTCCATAAGACCCAAACAATTTAAAAATTTTGAAAAAGACAGAAGAAAGAGACAAGGGCACATGTGGAAATTCACAGAAAGAAGTGTAACCATGCCAACAAATGCCACCATTTCCTCTTTCCATTTCCAGCTGTGACCAAATCATCCCTGTCCCCCCTCACATGGCCCTCTCCTTAACTCAACCATCGTTACTTTCTTACCATTTTCTTAACCATCATCTTCTACTTTTTTTTCTTTATTACCTTCTATGTATGTCAAACCATCACATCCATAAACATAAAAGATCAATGTTGGGTTTGTTTATGAATAATAAGCTTATATATAAGTCTAAGATACATCATTAATAGTCAGGATTAAATATGTTTTTATTTTTGAACTTTTTATAAAAATTAGTCCAATTTAATCTTCAAATTTTAAAAATGTATAAATTTAATCATTTTAATCAAATTTTGTTAAATTTATTTGATATTTCTAATATTTGTCATAATAATATTTGAGTTATTTATATCGTTTGACACATTTTTGCTTCATATTTGCTAAAAAACATTTTTGAAACTGAACTTAATAAAAATTAATTAAAATAATTAAATCCACACATTTTTAAAGTTGATGGACTAAATTAGACCAAAATTTCAAAGATGAACTAATTCCAATTTTTATTCAAGAGTTCAATAACCAAAAATATACTTAAAATTAACTGACTGTTATTCAATGAACATATCATGATCTTAAATGTATCAGATTCATTTATAGAAAAATATTGTTGAAAAACTATTATATTGTTTTATGTATACATAGATTTTGGAACAAGTTAAAAAATTTAGAAACATATCTTGAAGTGAATTGTGTATGGATAAAGGTTTTGGGAGTGCTATTAATTTTCTTTGCTTAATCATGTTTGTTTGTTTATTTGTGTCATTTAATTATAACTTTTACATTTTTACCATGCAATTATATTTTTTAGAATTTTATTTTAAATTCGTAATGAATTATTGTAACTGTATCTATATTATATATGCAGCACTTCATTATGCCACTCTAGTTGATAGATGATGCACCAAATATAGTCAACTTGACATATTTTATAAACCACGATATAATAAGTTACTAGCAAATCATTGCTAAAATACATTTTATTAGTTAAATTAAATTTGGAATGATCGCATTTTTATTTCAATTCATATTTTCTAAATTCGCTTCTACATTTTAATTCATCGATATTTATGCACATCTTATGTAATGTTCGAAATATTTAGAGAATGCTTGTTTAATTTTTCTGGAGAAAACTGATATTTCTCAAATTTGTTTTTGTACGTTATAATAGATACTATTATATATTTAGAAAAAAATGCTTTCTGTTGTCGTTTTATAGAACCCAGATACTTACCAAAACTGTGTTTAACTAAAAATGTTAAAGTTAGTTTAAAACTAAAATTTGTTAAATTAAATATTAAAATGTCAGCGAAAATTATATCATTTAATAATAGTTAGAATATAGATGTGCTTCTATATAATATTTTTATATAAACTTTAGTTCTTTCATTGATAGAAATTTAATTATAAGTTTAGTTTTTTTTTATTATTATCATATATTATATCTCATGTTATTTCCAATCAAATTTAAAATAAAATAAATGTTCATTTAGCATATTTCATACTTTAGCCTCATTAGCATATTCAATATCGTAAAATATTTTTAAATGTCATTATGTACTAGTTAGTATTCATACTAATTAACTATTAATAATTTAGGGTACAATAGTAAAAATAAATAATGCAAATAGTACAATAATTAAAATAAATAATGACAAAAGAACAAATTTAATAATATAATAAGTGTAAAAAGATAATCAAACGAAGTTAAAATGCTATATAAAATAAAAATAATAATAATAATAATAATAATAAAATTAACAAATTGTTTTAAAGAAGTTTTACCAAAGACTACTAATAATCAACAGACTTTTCAACTCGTTAAAAAGGACTTGAAATTAGCTCAACTCAATTTTCAAATATGCTCTATGTGAAAAAAAAAAAAAAAAAAAAGAGTATAGACCCTCGCTCAAACTTGCATTTAATAATTACACAATAAAAGTCACATTTCTGTAATGTCATTATTAATCAATGGCCATGTAAAAAAAATTTAATATGCTTTTAATTTATCAAAATATTAAATAAAAATTGAGTATATTTAATATGTTAAGAGTTTGTTTTAAGAGTAAACATATGTTTTCTCAAAATAGTTATGCTTTGAAAGTATTTCTAATTAATATAAGTCTTTGAAAATACTTACATTTTTAAATCATACGAATACGTTAACAAAATACAAGGCTGAATTAATTCATATGGCAAATATCTATCAAGTAAAATATATAATTTTAAAGTGTTTATATACGTCATTCATATATATTATTTTCCCTATTTCTATATACTAGATTAAAGTCAGTATTTTTATTTGAAAAATAACTAAAAGCCAATTACATATTTGTCTTTTTTCTTTTATTTACTTTTAGAAATTTTGTCCTTAAATCCTTAACCATGGTTAACCTAACCAAACCACTATCAGTGCCCGTGCCATCTTTTAACTCCTCTTCCCACTCTCACTCTCACTTCCACACTCCCACGCTATCTTCTCTCTCAATTATGGCTGCTCACTCTCACCTCCCCCTGCTCCTCCTCCTCTCACTCCTCGCCGTCGTCTCCGCCCACAACATCACCGACATTCTCGCCGCCGACCCGCAGTACAGCGACTTCAACAACTTCCTCACCCAAACCAGATTAGCAGACGAAATCAACACGCGCCAGACCATCACCGTGCTCGTCCTCAACAACGCTGCATTCTCCGCCGTCGCCGACAAGCACCCCCTCTCAGTCGTCAAAAACGTCCTAAGCCTCCACATCCTCCTCGACTACTTCGACAACACCAAACTCCACCAAATCACCAACGGCACGACGCTCTCCACCACGCTCTACCAAACCACTGGCACTGCCAGCGGCAACGTCGGATCGGTCAACATCACCGATCTTAAGGGTGGCAAAGTCGGCTTCGGCTCCGCGGCTTCAGGATCCAAGCTTGACTCGAGCTACACCAAATCGGTCAAACAAATCCCCTACAACATCTCCGTCATCGAAATCAGCGCGCCTATTATCGCGCCGGGGATACTCGCGGCTCCTCCGCCGTCAGCCGACCTAAACATTACGGCTCTCATCGAGAAAGCCGGATGCAAAACGTTCGCCTCACTCATCTCCACTAACGGACTGGTTAAAACATTTCAGTCAACGGCGGATAAAGGTTTGACTATTTTCGCACCTAATGATGAAGCGTTCAAGGCGCGTGGTGTACCTGATTTGAGCAAGCTCACCAACGCTGAAATAGTCTCGCTCTTACAGTACCACGCCACCGCCAAATACCTTCCGGTTGGATCTCTCAAAACCACCAAAGATGCTATCAATACTTTAGCCTCCAACGGCGCCGGAAAATTCGACTTCACCGTTTCCAACGCCGGCGACTCTCTAACGATCCACACCGGCGTCGACAACTCCAGAATCGCCGACACTGTTCTAGATTCCACTCCGCTCACAATTTACTCCGTCGACAACCTTCTCCTTCCGCCGGAGCTTTTCGCTACATCGCCGTCGCCCGCTCCGGCGCCGGAACCAGCTAGCTCGCCTTCTCCATCTCCGGCGCCAACTCCAGCAGAAGCGCCTTCTCCACTTCCAGCGTCTCCTCCGGCTCCTGCGGGAGAGACTCCAGCTGGCGCACCAGCGGACGCGCCGTCAGCTGCGGCTGAGCGGAGCACCTCCAGCGGCAAGAGTGACGGTGTTCACGTGAAAGCTTCTGCGGTTCTCACTGTTACAGTGACTGCTTTGTCGGCTTTGTTGATTTTCACTACTTTTATGTAATTTTAATAGTTTTGTTTTGTAAGTGTTTGAGTTTTTGCCTTTTTTTTCCCGGATTATGATTGGACGGGGGAGTTTGGTTTATTTATTTTTTTCTTATAAATTAAATTAGGCATGTGGTGATGTACGACGTGGTAGTGCTGTATTTTATTTTAGCTTCTTTATTTAATTTAATTTTTGAGTTATTTATGAACATTGTGGTGGTTGTATCTGGTGTGGCACTTTCTATTTAGTGTTATGTGAAATGGGTTATCCTCTGGCATTTGATTAGTGGTGCATACGAGGGAGGCCACGTGGAGGAGTGTGAGTGGGTCCTACGTGTTTCTTTTGGTGAGAACCATCTCATTTTAATATTTATTTTTACGAAAAAAAAAAATAGAACTCAGATCTAGTTCTGAGGACTGTGCGGCGAATTGTTTTTCAATTCCGACAACATTTTTTTACTGCTAAATTAAATGGTTTAAGGATTTAGGTGACGCGCTGGGCGTTTGCGTTTATTTAACGCGCTCATTCAACGCCTTGATGGATATATGCTTTTTTCTGTCTTTGGCTTTTTGGAAGGAATGTACTTTGACTGCACTTAGAGAATCATCAATGGACATTGAGAGTTTCATTCTGGCCTTTGGGTATTTGTAAGAAATTTCTGAGGCACGACAAATATTGAAATTATTCACTTTCCAGTATTTTAAAAATATTTTTTTAAATAGATTCTTTTATTTTAGGAAAATAATTAATACACTCAAAATATGTATCGATGTATACTATTTTTCGTCGACATCTTTCACCCTATTAATTATAACTCTAGTTAATATATTTTTAAAAATCAAAGAACAAACAATTTACAATGATTGGCTATGAATGTTTGGTTTAAAGTATATTTCGGTTTGAAGTTGGTGTTCTTTTAAATTAGAAAATTCAAGTGTTCATGACTTTTAACTACCCTTCTATTTATGGTAAATAGGATTGCAAGTTCGGTAAAAACTTCAATATCTTTTATGAATATATGAATATATTAAAATAAGAAAAGATATAAAATCTTGAAAACATAATTTTAAATTATTTTTTAAAAAGTTATAATTGTCTTATATTTTATTAAATATATTTAAGATTATAGAATATTTGTTTTACTTTATCTGTTACCATTAATCCTTTTAAAATCAACTTTATCTATTAATGTAAATGTTAATGTTGATATTAAATTGTTCTTTAGTAATGTTATCACAATCGCTTAGTCTTTAACGTATGAGATAGTTAAACGAAGACTTAAAAATTGTATTTAGACTTTTATCAAGTTTTCAAACATCGTGTAAATCAGAGAGAAACTCTTAAATCATCATTTCATCAATCCATGACTGTTTTTTTTAAATGTTCCTTACTCAATATAAAGGTGTTCAGGAACAATACGTCAAAATAATAATCATTAAGTATATTTCTTAATTTGGCTAAAAAAGATTTATAGCTTGAGTGACCCTAACTCGATGTTTAAACATCATATGCATATCAAACTTAGTTGAACATTTCCATACTACATGTTAACATGACTAATCACAATCCCAAGACATTGAGTCAAGTAAGACACAAAGACCAGAGTGATAAAAAATCTTATTCTTATCGTGATAGTACAAAGTCGACTCAACCCATCTTCATTATTTTATTTTGCTTTTCGTAATATAATTTCCCTATTTCAAGTAGTGAATTTAAACTTGATCTTAGTTTTAGTCGAGTTGGGTGTTCAATGGTGTAGTAATTGAACTTGACTTTTCTAATATTAGCTTCCAGTTGAGTTGAGGTCGATTTTAAACTTAGTACTTGTAAGGATCAACCTTTGACCAAGTCAGGATTAATATTGACATAGCTATTTGTCAATATCAACCTATGGCTGAGACAAAGTTGATAATGACCTTGGTCTTGCCAAGGCTAGTTTTACCAAGGTCAACCTTTAACCAAGTCATAGCCGATATTAACCTCGGTCTTGCCAGGACCAACCTCAATATAGACCTTGATCTTATCAAGGTCAATTTCTGTCGAGCCATGGTCGATACCAACCTTGGTCTTGCTAAGACTAGCTTCTAGTTGAGTACATTTCATATTAACTTTGGTCTCGTCAGTATAAGTCTTCGACATAGCAGAAATTAATGTGACTAAGTTCATTATAAATTTTCTTATTGACCTTAGTTATAAGATCATGTCATTATAACTTTTATATTTTTCACGATTAAATTTGTTGTCCATATATCGTTACTTATAAAATATTAATAAATAATTATATTATTAAAGAAAATTAAATTTCATTAATCTTAACAAAATGATAATAGAATATAATAATCCTTGGCTATTATCTAAAAATGTACATAAATTTAAATTTAATATAAGATTTATTTTAAAAAATAAAAATACTTGATCAACTTAAAAATAATATATTACTTTTATTGGATATTTTAAAATAATAATAAAAACTTAAATTTTGTTTTTTGTTTTTTATTAGATAATGTAAAATGATATATTATTTAATAAAATTTATATTTTGGTTTAATTTTTTTATTAGATAATTTTAAATAGTATATTGTTTTATAAATTTTATATTTGAATTCAACAAAATGTTTCCTCAAAAGTTAACTAAAAATTTAATCATTACTTATCAATGAATCAAATATTTAGAAATGTTATACTTTAATTTTGTATTTTTATTATACATAAGTTGATGATATTATTATTTTTTATTCATAAACAATGATAGTATTTTAAAAACAAACAATTTAAAAAATAATAATTAAAAGTAATTAATAAAATATTCATACTTTATCACTAATCTACCCTCAACATTTTATCATACTAAATACTTCATCATACGAATATAATGAAATAAAAACAAGTATAAATTTTCGCAACTTTATATTTGTTCTTAGCATTTGTTATTTTAATTTTGTTCCCTTTCTTTTCCTGATAAATACCAGATTAAATTGATGAAACACTTGAAGAATGAAATTGGCTATTCTTTTAAAAAATAAAAGCTGTTTATTTGAGAAAACAAAAAGAAATCATTAAAAGAAGTTAAAATAAAATTAAATGAAAAGTAATATTTCTTACTAAACATAAATACAGCAAATAAATTTAAACGAATATTCAACATTTTTTTAAAAATAAAAGATGATATCTATCATGAATAACTATCATATATCAGTTATCGTGTATATATATATTTAAAATTTGGGTTTTTGAGTATTTATTTTATGAGTTTCATCTGGGAGGCTTTTGCTATCGCTGGCAACTATGGCTACTCATCTTGCTGCAGCAAAGGCCACCGCGACGACGTCGTCTCAGGATAAACGACACCGTTCCATCTTCGATGTTCCGTCGAATTTCTTCGACTCTGCTCGCCTTCTCCCTTCTCCACACTCTTCCGTTTCCGATCACCACCCCGTAGGCCAAACCCAAACCCTTGAATCCTCCACAAACGACGTCGTTATTTTTGATGACTCTCAAAACGCTGTCGTTGCTGCGCCTAGGTTGACCTGCAATACCTGCAGAACTCAATTTGATTCCCTCCAAGACCAGCGTGCCCATTTCAAATCCGACATTCATCGGTTCAACGTAAGACTCGACCAATCCAGAATAGTCCCTTTTCAGTGTGTGTGTGTGTGTGTGTGTTTTTTTTTGTGTAAAATTTAGAATTTCTATTGTTGCATTGAAAAAAAAGGATTTCATTCTAGTGCGAGATATTGTAAACTAAATAGCTTGTGTGTGATGAATTTGTTGAGGATTATTGGAACTACTAAAAATTGTTATTTGTTGATTTCTAGTTAGTTGAGAATGTAAAAAACCTTTTTAGTGATAATGCGTGAAAATTAGACACTTTAAAAAAATTGAAATCGCAATTTGTTTTTTTGGTTTTATCATTATTTAAAAACAAATTCAGAGTGGTCCCATTTTCGTTGATATTATGTCAAGTTTAGAATGGTTAATTTGCTTTGAAGAGCTAGAGTTTATTTTTTGGAAGCTTGGTATGCTCTTGTGTAAGTTAAAATGTTTACAAATTAACCATGTGCGTTGTGGTTTGGTGATGTGAGTGTGGATTCTAGTGGTTCTTGTTAATGATCACGGGGATGTATTGATTATAGGTGAAGCTGACAATTGCGGGAAAGAATATTGTGAAGGAAGAAGATTTTGAGGTGCTGACATCTGAATTTGTCAAAGACTATGATATGTCAAGTATATCGGGATCAGAAAGTGATGATTCAGAAAGTGAAATTGTACTGCATGACAAGTCGAGTGAAAATTTTAAACAGAAACTCTTCTTCCTTCTTCAGACAGGGCAGAGAGTTTCCGTCTGGAAGAGCTTGATTATGAATGTGACTGAAAATGTATTGTATGATGATGAAAAGGCAGAGAATGAAGTTGTTCAGAAGTTGAAATCTCTGACTGCTGAGCCCAGAAACAATACCCAATTGAGGATTGTTCTGCTTGCATCTGGTGGGCACTTTGCAGGTTGTGTCTTTGACGGTGATGTTGTTGTGGCTCACAAGACATTTCACAGGTCAGAATATGATTCTTGCTACCTAACAACAGAAATTTGTTATACTATTTCTTAAAATTATTTGGCAAAAGATGAATATGATCGAAATTTCATTTAGGCAGACTGTGTGGAGTGAGAATAGCAATATATGCATAATGCATACACCACTAAACCGTGTACAAAGACTGATATTAGAATATCAATGAAGTATTTATCTTTGTCAATTATTCTCCTGTTGGGTGTCTTGTCTGGTGGAAGTATTGTGTTAGGGCATGCGGTCAACTATGCTCTTGTTCACCCACAATTGATTTTTTTTAACTGGATGAGTCAAGCACGAGCATTAACTATCAGACCTCGATGCTTCTTTCCTGACATGTAATGTTGCAAGCCTATTCTATATGTATGTGCAACATTCTCTGCATTAGAATATATGGTATAGATTAGCTACTGTTGACACTGCAGCTGAACCCTTCTAGCTTATTCTAGACACCATCGCATGTGTATAGGCAGACTCCAACACTTTTGTACTATTATTTTTCATTGTAAGTCATTCGTTTATGAGTGGGAGTATTACACGTATTTAAAGCTCAATTACGGATTTGTGCGGATGACTTTTTAATTTGCTTCTAGAATAAGAATTAGTTTAAAATTCATGATGCATAACATTCAGTTATTCTTGTCTTAGCTATCTATTATTATTAGGAACGGATAAACAAGTGACTAGGTGCAATATGTTCTATCTGAGAGGAAATGTATGTTCTTCCTGTGTTCTGTTTAACTTTTGGTAGGAACGTATGAAATGTTATACTATTTGATTCACATTTTCAGCTGTTTTTTTTTTTTCTTTATTTCCTAAGGCAGGAAAGCATGCAATGTACTTCTCAATTATTGACCAAATACGCATTCACTATTTCTTACCCATTTTATGATTGCTAGTTCTATTTGCTAAAAGTTGTAGTTCAATTTTTTAATTTTATTTTTATTCATATGCTGTTATCATTCTTATACAGATATGTTGTACGGGCCAAGGCAGGAAAAAAACAATCATCTAAAGATGCTTCTGGCAGGTCTATACATTCTGCTGGGGCCTCACTTCGTCGTTATAATGAACTTGCATTAAAGAAGGTGTTCAAATATTAGCTATATTGTTTTTCTTGCTAATTTTTTATTTGCATGCTAGTAATTGCTGCATTTTTGTGTTCTGAAATCAACTGACTAGCATCCTATATATATTTTTGGAATTGGAGTTAGTCATATGCAGGTTAATAAATGATGCTGTTTATACTAATTCATTTCAAAGTGTGAGAAGTGGGAATTTTAAAATTATAATTACTTGGAAGTTTTTTTGAGAATGTTATTTCTTAATAAGTAAACCAAACATGGGAAGCATACTCTCCAATTTCAGATCCCTCAAAACCTAAAAGTTTCCCCTTTACCAAATGCCCCATATTTATATTAAAATATATCCTACTAAAGCACAGGTTGCTTTCTCTCAGTTATGTATAACTATGGTAACGGCTACTAGTCTTGGTTTGTAAAAAATTTTAAAACCTCTGATATCATCTGTGTGATTACTTAAGGTCTATTTGGTTTGAGAAAACATTTTATGCCTTCAAAGATAATTACAAAATTATGTAACCTTGCTTGCACTTTTCTAAAGAAAACAGTGAAAGCTACAAAATATTGTTTTTATAATTTTCTGTATGAATCTTTGGAAGTAAGAAATGAAACAAAATTGAGTATACATTTCTTTTTTAATTATTTGTGAAAGTAGGAAAGAAGAATAGTTAACATTTTATTAAATAAAAAATGTATCCTTATAATTGGTCATGAATTTTACAAATTGACTGTTGCCATGACTTCTCTTCCAATTTTACTTACAGTTATTCATTTTCAAACATGCGCGGGGATACAGAACCTTTCATACTTATTGCTTTCTTTGTTTGTATGCACCTCCGATTTTTAAATATGCACTGATTATTGGCATGTCACTATTTTAGGAAGTGCATGAACTGTTTACTGCTTGGAAACCCTATTTTGATGCCTCCAACTGCGTATTTATTCATGCTCCTTCAAGTAGTCGTCAACTGCTTTATGATGGAGAAAGACCATATTTTGGTAATCAGCAGTGTGCTGTTAGAAACATTGCTTTGAGTGTTCGGAGGCCTACTTTCAGGGAAGTAAAGCGTGTATATAGTCAGTTGACTCAGGTAACCTACGAAGCTGATGAGAAGGAAGTTTTACAAAGCAAACAAGAGGATTTGGTATCAGTTCACATTTCTAAAATAAATGGCAGTCAAATCTCCAACCAAGGTAATGGGGCTGTGTTGGATGACAAAGATAAAGCTGAAGCTTGTTCAAGTAGACAAAATGATGAACCCTCCATTTCGAGTAATGGAGAAAGTGAGAATGAGCTATGTGGTAAATCAACTCCTTTACATCAAGCAGCCCAATCTGGAGACTCTGTAAAGGTTTTGGAACTCCTGGAACAGGGCTTCGATCCTTGCTCCAAAGATGAAAGGGGACGGACCCCATATATGTTGGCACATGACAAAGAAGTGAGGAATAATTTCAGAAGGTTTATGGCATCAAATCTTGACAAATGGGATTGGCATGCTGCCAAAGTGCCCAGTGCATTGACCAAAGAAATGGAAGAATCACAAGCTGCTAAGCAGGTGATTCTGCTATATGTCAAAACAAATTTTGAATACTGATTTTAAATAAAAATTGCATTTTTGTATAGTCCACTTTGTTTTCTCTATGATTAAACTAATCATTAGTTCCTTTTATGGTAGCACAGGCTGAAAAAGATGCTAAGAGAAAAGCAAGAGCAAAAGAATTAAAGAAATTGCGTAAAGCAAAAGAAAAGAAGGCTCAGGTTCGTTTCTTCTCATCTTATATGATTACCTCATTTTTTGAGACCTGTTTCTGAAAGCATTTCACCTTGGTTTACTAAATGTTATTTAATTGATAGTCTCCTAACATATACAGATTTAAATCATCGTAATTTCATTTTATTAATGTTTACCCTAAATATTTTAGAGACATCTTTGGTAGTGTTGACATAGTTGTTTAGAGTGAAAATGGTACCTGATCCTTTGATCAACATTCCCCTATTTTGCCTTTCCACCATTGACTACCAAACGCAATGCAATTAGCTTGTGATGATTGAGTCTTTGGCAAGTACGCACAAACAAATGAACTTTCTGGGAATGATCAGTTCTATTATTGTGCTTTAGTCTGTTGTTTTTGGATTCAGTCCCAGTTTATACCTATTTCTGAAGAATTTTTATTCAGAAGCTGCTTTGATTTTCCATATTTCTCATTTACAAGCGCGCACAAACACTCTTTTACTCATTATTCATCATTCTTGTGGTAAAAAAAAATTATTCTGAGGAATCGTGGTGTTCAGGTTGAAGCCACCGTGGCAAAGAATGATTCCAAAACTGTGGAGAAGCTAGTAACTGCTTCAACATCGATAAAGGGACAATCTCAACTAAAAAGTGGCGTGCAATTATCCAAAGAGGTTAGATACTTAATTTTGATGATGCGTGCTAGCCGAAAATCTTTAAAGGCCACGTCATTTTGTAACTTTAATGATGTGTTGAAATTGTGCTACGCATTTGTGAGATTATGTTACCCTTCCATCTGAATAATTTCCACTCTTCTGCTAATTGTAAATGGGTTGTTTAACATTTTTAGTTTTTAAAAACAGGACCAAATAAGAATGGCACAGGCTGCCGAAAGAGAAAAGCGAGCAGCTGCTGCTGAGAGGAGAATGGCTGCCCTCAAAATTCAAGCTAACAGTACAACCGCTGCACCAAGCATGTCAGGGCCAAAAAGTGGATTAGCCGGTGACATTTACTGTTCCTGTTGCAATTCATCTCTTGCTGGCAAAGTTCCCTTCCACCGGTATAATTACAAATACTGCAGCACATCATGCATGCATGTACACAAGGACATCCTGGATGATCAATGACAATGTGGTTAGATATTTAAAATTTCCTTTTTGCAAGTCAAGATTGCTCCAAATATCCATTTTCTTGATCCGGTTGCAAGTTATCTTGGATTCAAAAAGGTAAAAAGAAGTGAGAAAGGTGGAGCAACCGTGGTGGAAGGACTGAATGGTAAATAACATGAGCTGATTATTTTGAAAGGAATAAAAAGTTTTTTCTAAGCAACATTGATTCAGCTACAGTCATAACAGCCATCTCAGAACGTTCCCAATCTGTGTTGTGTCAAGCATGAACACAGCAAAGGACCAAGTGAAAATTTGGCATTGGGCATGTATTATTTGTTTTTCATTTTCCGAATGTGGCTTTTTGTTGGAAGTATAGTCTTTTTTACTCTATTTTCTCAGGCTTGAATTGCCTATTTTTAAATTAACCAGATTAGTTAAGGACCAGAGCTGTATAACATACTCTCTCCATTGATGGTTTATATCTAGCAATGTATCTAGTTTTAAATCTAAATGATTATTTGGTATAGTATTATTCCAAAGGTAATAAGTATTATTTGTCACGTAATATTTCAAATTCTCTAATAGATGAATAACTCTCTAAATATCCTTCTTGCAAACACATGCCTGCATTTAAATAGGGAATTTTGTAATTTTTTGAAATTTCAAATATATAATTTAAATTAATTTTGATTTAAATATGTTTTTTAAGAAATTCAAAATATATGAATTAATTTTTTAAATGCTTTATATTGACTAGTGAAAACTTTAGTGTCTTTGTATGAATACTTATATTTTGTTATGATAATAAGAAATAAAAAATCTATTATTGTAATGATTATTAAAACGAAAAAAATTGTTTTCGACCTAAGATTATTTTACATCTTTCCTAAATAAGTTAAATTTATTGATTTTTATTTTTCTTATTTAAATAAACATTTCAATTACAACCAAATTATGAATGTTTTGACATTAAATAATACTTACAAATTCAAAAATATTTTTTATAATGTTTTTCATTCAATATTGAAAAACATTGTTTGGATTAAGTTCACTAATATTTGTTATTTTTAGTAGATATTGATAATACTTATTATATTTAGTGGCTGATAAGTTATTTTTAATTCGTAGAGAATTTTTTATTTACTTTTAGATTTAATGTTAACTAAACAAAATTGAGATGAAGACATTGATAAAACAAAATCTTAAACAATTTTAGAGAAAAAAATAACATTGATGACGCGGATAAAAAAACATGAAGACATTGAAAAAAAAAACTTTACATATGATAATAGAAAAAAACTTAATTAATTTTGAGTGAAAAATAACGCTACCAACATTCTCCATAAAATAACTCAATTTAATTAATGACTTTGTAAGTATCGAGAGAAAAGACAATATGAAAGATTTATAATTCTTAATTTCTTCGCGAAATTTAGAATGATTGAAATTTAAGTAATTAAATTACTTTCATACATTTTTAAATTTGTATTCTTAATTTTGCATTCAAATAATATATTTTATCATGAATAATTTCAAATTCTTTCATAAAAAAAAATATAGTAATAAAATTATCAATCCAATCATCCATTTTTCATACAAACATATGTTCGAGTTAACAAAAAACAATTGGTTCATAATTTTGTGGCATCATGCAAAAACTATCTGCTGTTACTTTCATATTTTACTCTGCACAAAAACATTAACATATATCTGAATAGTGAATCTCTTTGACCAGTTCTTCGTTCTTATGCTTCATTTTCTTTTATCATTAGGCAGGTAATACTTTGAATGAAATTAATTAACTCATTAACTAATTGTGTCTTACGTCTGATTCATGTACATATTTCAACACCATATATACACAAATATGCTGTTGTAAAGATCTGGTTTACACAGTATTTTCTGAAAAATTGAAACTAACTATAAAGTCTTAATTAATTTTAATTCATTTCAATATCAGTGTAATTTATAAATGCGACTGTAATGGGTGTCAAAGTGACTTAATTCCATCTTAGTAGATTTTGAGTCGAGTTAGATATAAATTATTTTGACTTTTGTAATAATTTATAAACTCAATTTTTTTATTTTATTTTAACGATAGTTCGTTATAAAACAAGATTGTAAGGTTAACATCAGATACCCATATCATATCTTAAGATTCGTTCAACATAAAATAAAAAAACAAATCACAGTTTATCTAACTTATCACATGTGGAAGTTCAAATCTTAGAAATTTGGTCTAATTCCAAATCTCACAAAACATAAACAATGAAAACTTCAAATTCAACTTGGATCCCCTAGTATATCTCTGTCTTGGAACTTTTGAATGTCGACAATCCTCCACTGTTGTCAATATCTTCTTGCTATTGAGTGGTTGCTGCAAGTTGTAAGAAATAATGTCAGTTCATAAAATCTATGTCACCAAATTAACATGTTTGAATAATTCTTTCATGGACAATTCTAAGGTGATGATGCTCAATTGAAGACAAGAATCACAAACTTTAATATCATATGATACCCTTACAATTTTTTTTCTTGATTTGAGATCTTTGTGTTCACTTTAAATATTGCCATGCATATAATTTCATGATAAACGAACATCCTTGTTACTATACATAATTTTGTAGTTAATATCAATTGTCTCATGGTGAAAGTTAAGTAGGTCAAATTATAATGAAACCGTAGTGTTTGGACTATTACGCGTTTGGACTATTACGCTCTGAAGTAAAAAGAGTTGTGTCTTGACTAATAGTTATAGTTTTTGGTCCAGTGATAAATACTCGATTTAACTCAACCTTACAAAATTGACTTTATCTCAACTTTCTCATTCTTACTCAATATGAGATTTAGACTCATACTTGAATTTCTAACGATAATTAAGTTAATTTTATGTCTAACTCAACCTTACAAAATTGACTTTATCTTCTCAACCTTACAAAATTGACTTTATCTTCTGTCGAAGAACTTCCATCACTTATAAATAGCAGAAATCTTAACATGACACTTAACACTATGGCAGGTTCCACCACCTTCTTCATTCACCAGCAGACCTTCAACCTAACAACTCCTCCATGCAACTTTGTTCACAATTCCTTCACCAAACAACGCCACAAAATCTATGCATTTACACTTCCAACACTCTTGTGCTTCCTTCAACTTCAAACTTCTCCCTTCCAAGTGTACCCTTTCACCACAAAAGCTTGTGTGTGTGGCATATTAGGGTACTCTTTGGCCTTCAGGGCATGTCTGTTTTTGCCCTCGTATGCTTCTCAGTTAAACATTGCCATGGCAGCATTTCGCTCCTTTTCCTTGGCTTCTCTGGTGTCATTGCTTTTTTCTGATTCGTGGTGGCTCGTCAAGTGCATCTTTTATGTCTTACTTGTGGTGGTTGAGTTGCATGAAATGGTAATGGTCTCGGTGTTCTTGCATGAGAATAACTGTTTGAAGAGATTAACGCTGTTATGGAGATTAAGATCATGGAACATGAACTCTCTGCAACAACAGGGTTTGCAACTTACGTACATGGATTTGGTGTAACTTGCGACGTGGAAGAATAAATGTGTCTTCGTATAAATGTTGTTGTTGAATATGTTTTTTTTTTTTTTACTTAAACTATTTTTTAAAATAAAAGTACTTATTTGTCTTTACAATTTAAAGAACTTAAAATGTCTCCTCTTGTGTCTACTTTTACCTTATAATAATAAATAAAAATGAATTATTATTAAAATAAAAAATTTCATTAAATTTATAAAAAAAATATTTTCAAAAAATAATTATAATTATGACAAAGTAATAAGAAAAATTTAAAGAGTAAAATAATTCATAAAGTAGTTTATATAAATAACGGGGCAATGAAATGTGTAAAAAAATATGGTTATTTAACAATTACTAAAAGCAATCCTCGTCACTAATAGTTATGTTATAAAAATAAATATAAAATTATAATTTTGTTATAATTAGAATTTATTTATTTTAAATAATATTTTATTAAAAACGGTTAAATTTTAAAAATATAAAATTTGAAAAAAAGGTTATTTGGTTTTAGAAAAATAATCGTTTAAATGGTAGTAAACGGTTACTTATTAAGTGGTTAAATCGAAAAAAAAATTGTATACACCAAAAGGTTCGATCTTTTCCGAATAATAGTATATAAAGCAGGGATATAATATTATAAATCTATGATATCTTCCTCTTATATTTCGTTATTTCAATTTTAATTTTAATTATTATTTTAAAAATTAATTATTTTACAAATAGTTTACTTTTAACCATTATCTTAAAATTAATTTTTTGTCTTTAATATTTATTTTAAAAACTTTTTTTATATACAAATTTTATTTTTTTAATTTTACATTTAACAATTATTTTAAAAATTAATTATATGTTTTTTATTTATTTTAACTCAAATTTTTATAAAAATTAAAAAATACAATACATAAGTTTTTACTAATATAAATGGAAAGAAAATATATTTTAACAACTTATTTTAATGACAGACTACTTATTTGGATAAAAAAAAAACACTATTTTATTACTTTATTTTAATTAAAAAATAAAAAATTAATCTATTCTAATTTTATTCATAGGAAGTGTGTTAAATTTGTAAGAATTTATTTTATCAAAAACTCATTTTTCTAAATGAAAATATGTGTCTACCAAAATGTTCAATAAATGTGTATGCATGGTAAAAATTAAGGTGTATATTCACACATCACATTTTGTATCACAAATACACATCTATGATATATTTTGATTCTTTATCGTTTTTTAAATATTAAAATGAAGTTACTAAACTAATACTAAAAGACTATACAAATTAAAAAAAAAAAAACTTAATTGAATGAAATCAATTTTCAGATTTTATGTTAAAAATCATTTCAGTTCAAATCTAGCCAAGCTCTATTTTGTATTTAAGAATATTATTCAATCGTATATATTGTAAAGCCACGAATTCACTAACTTCTAATTAAAAAAATTCTGATAACATATAAAAAAAACTTGGAAAGTAAAATTTGTAAAATGATAACCGTTAAAGTATTTCTAATAAAAAAATTAAAAGGGGTTAATTAAAATACTTTTAATCAAAAACTAATTTTACCTACGGAATGTAAATCAGAGAGGGGAGTAAAAAAAAGTTACAAAGCTTTCAAGAGAAGCTTCTTGTCTGTTTCAAAAGGAAACCCTCACCGATCTCTTCGCTACACTTCACACTCTTTACACTTCCAGTGGTGAAGAGGACAAAGAAATTCAATTCTGGAAGTAGCAGTGAACTAGGGTTTCGACGCGGCCATGGAAGAGGAGAAGGTGGAAACCCCGTCGCCAGCGCCGAGAGGCAACAATGGCAGTGATCAATGTTCGGCGAGTGTAAGCCCTAGAGCGCGCATTGTCTCCGTTGCCTCCAACATTGCCTCGCAGCCTCTTCACAACTCTGATCCTCGCGTTTGGGGCGTTCTCACTGCCATCTCCAACTATGCCCGCAAAAGGCACCAGGTTTCCCCATTTCTTCCTGTTTTTCTCTTTCTTTCTTCTTCCAAAAGTTTATTATGTACAAGCTTCCATTGTTGTGTTGTTTTCTATCTCTTTAACTCAAGTTTCTTGAGTATGAATGCTTAGTTTTTTTCATGATTATATGTTGTTAGTTTAAATTATTTACTCAATTTTCTGATAACTAATATTTCGGGGGAAAGTGATTGGTCAGCTTCTTCTATCCCAATCATGTTTTTTTTTTTGTCCATGTACAAGTCTTCAACACAACGTCTTGTTGAAGAGATTGAAACCCAATAGACGAGAGTTTTTGTACTTGTGGGAATTAGCGGCCGATATTTTGTCAGTAGTCTTTGTTTTATTTAAAGGTAAATATTTGTTTATATTTGAACTATGAAGGACGGATGGAATAATCTTGTGTTGTGTAACACGGAGTAGTAGTTTTGTCGTATTTTAGGAAGACAACGGTGAAATAATTTTAAAGGCTTCTTAAGGTTTTTGTATTATTATTGCTTGTGAGAAAGATGCACGTGATAGAGTTGCTTTGGGATGCCATTGCCTTTGCTAGAAAGAAAGGGAATGGGAAAACCCTTCTTAAGTGAAAAAGAATGAATTGTAGGTTAACTTTGGGTTATAATATGCCATTTACCCCTTTTTATTTAATGATTTATGATTTTAGAATGTAAAATGGTTGCACTAGTTGAATTTTTGTTATTATATTGATGGTGAGGTTAATATGTGTATGTTGTTGACTTTTTTTTTTTTTTTTTTTTTTATTTTTTTTTTGTTTTATTTTTTTTTTTTTTTTTTTTTTTTTTTTTTTTTTTTTGTAACAGTAGTGTTGGGGAATTGACCCTATTGTTCATTATTTTTGGTAAATGTAGTCTACCTTGAGTCCTTTAAGGTGTTGGTTGTGTCGACTGCAAACAAAAACCATACGAAGGGACTGGTTAAAAACATGAAACAAAGGTTATCATAAGGAATTTTTTGTTACTTTGTTTAGACTGTGAGCTGTTTGTTGATGTCCTTTGTATTGTCAATTTTAGTGGAAATTCTGTTCCTCCTGTATGAGGGTGAGCCTTGGCACAATGGTTAGGTTGCTGCCTTGTGACTTAAAGGTCATGGGTGGACAACTCATCAAATAATTTCTCTGCTAGTCTGAGTTAGGCTGTGTATATATTTCCTCCCCAGGCGGCCAGACCCCACTAGATGAGGATTGCGTTTGTTGCTCCTTTACAATAGTCAACTAAAAATATACTACTGGTCATCCAAACTACTTGTTAAGGGAAATGTCAGGCAATTAGGTACAATTCAATTAGTGGCATTTCAATTTCAGCATTTGGCCCAGACCCACAAACATCCGTGCTTTCAAATTTACAAACTTTCTAATCAAATTGTGCATGGTAGTTTTTTCCTACTTGTTTTCGCTGTGACCAATGTTACTGAGTGATAATCTCTTTTATTTTCAATTTTTTGGTTTAAGTGTTCATTGCTCTTTTACAAATTTTTCATAAACGGTTGCAACAGGGAATTAACATTATATTAAGTGCTGATGAACACTGCTTTGGGCGATTGGTAGAGGATGTGCGTTTCCAGATTGATTCCAATTCTGTTAGTGCAAATCATTGCCGAATATACAGGATGAAGGTTACTAATGAAAATATGGAGAATGCCACATCGGTACTCTTGAAAGATACAAGGTGTTGATATCTTTTTGGAACTTGAGGTCTACCCATCATTTAATAGGAATTTAAAGAGTTTTTCCCCGTTTTTTCTTCATATTCTGATTTTTGTAAAATTTTATTCAGCACAAATGGAACTTACCTAAACTGGGAGAAATTGAAAAAGAATGGTGCTGCGGTGAAAGTCTGCCATGGTGATGTTATATCATTTGCCGCTCCTCCGCAGCATGGTATTGTAATTTTTATTTTCCTACAATAGCGTAATATTTCAGTTTTTTATTTCTATTCCTCCTGTCTCACTGTAGTTGTAGAACTGGTTTTTTTTACCGGTTAATGCTGAGGCTCTGTTCTCTATATTCCATTACTTTTTTTTTTCTTTCATTTCCTTTAATTGTGAAAAGTGTATACAAATTTTACAGAATATTTGAGAAAATGTATGTTTTAGTGCTACTTGGTTGCAAATTGTCATAGGAAAAGTTAATATAATTTTATGATTTCATTTGTATTTGTGAAAATAAATAAAATAAAACATTGTCCCATATAAAGATTTTTATTTAGTGTACGACAAGTTCTGTTATTTCTGCTTTTGCTTATGAATCTTTACTTTAAAGTTGAACAACTACTGTAATTATTTGTTATAAATTTGACATATGGCTGCTTTTGAGAGTATATTATTGCCTTCTATATTTTGTTTTATTTCAAATTATCATAACTTGGTCTTATCATGCAGATCTGGCATTTGCTTTTGTATATCGAGATGTGCTTGTGTCTAGCCCCATGCCAGATAATGCAGTTGTTAAACGAAAAGCAGGTAGTGTAATAACGAGCTGCAATTCTACTCTGATTTTTGTGTAAGTTGAATCAAGCTTGTAAATTTATGTTGATTTGAAGTTTTATGTGTGTGCTGACATTCATAATTTCCTTTACACATGATTGACTCTTTGCAAATTACCTCATTTTATTGATGATTAAGATATATAGTATATTGATCTTATGTTTAATTTTATTTCATTCTCTAATACATTTTTATTTTTCTCTTTCTTCAATTCTCTTTTGTTTAACGTGTAGAGGATTTTATTTCTGAAAACAAGAGATTGAAAGGTTTAGGCATCGGTGCTCCAGAGGGTCCGATATCTCTAGATGATTTTCGAAGCCTTCAAAGATCAAACACGGTGTGTTAATTTAGAAGGATTGTATTTTAGTTTTGTAAACTTTTTTTCTTTCTCTAATTGTACCCAATCTTCTTGCAGGAATTGAGAAAGCAATTGGAGAATCAGGTGGTTACAATTGATACTTTGCGTAGTGACAACCGTGCTGCTGTTGAACGTCATGAAAGCGTACGTAATCATTGTTGAACTTGCTGGGACAACACCTAGATTAAGCTGAGGTTCCCCTAAAAATACTTTAAACTTAATCCTTAATTTTAAAAATGATGTAAAAAGGGCAGAATATGTTATATACTTATGATAATTAGAGCCACTGATAATTATCCTTGTATTCATGATCTTGTGTCCGTCAAGCACAAAGAGTTCATCTCACTTCTCTTATTTTCTCTCTTAGCATTCTATTTGAGTCTACATTTCCATTGTTGTGCATGCTCAGCTTCTATCTACATTTTTATGGACTCCTTGCTTTCTAACCATAGATATCAATCCCTAATACAGGCACTCAGTGTCTGACCCTGAAATCGCTGTAGCATATAGTGGGATGTCTGCTTGTCTAACCAATTAGAATAAGAAAATTAAAGGGTAAAACGCAGAAGGGAGCATAATAAGGCAGATGAAAAATCTGTTTCAGAGAGATCAAAAGCAGAACACTGGAATGAACAGAGCAAAGGCAGCAAAGTAATGGTTGGCCAGAAACAATGATAGGATGGCCAAAAAAATGGTGGTAGAGGTCTTAAGAATGATCAGAAACTGTGCAGAAATGGGGTTACAACGATTGCAGATGGTAAAGGTTGGCACAAATAGCCAGAAAATGTGGGGAAATGCTAATGGAATTAGTTGAAAAGGTGAACAATGGATGATGCTATTCCGTAACAGTGTCCATGCAATTGGCAGAGCAAGTACGGTTTCAAATCTGATCCAAACGATGGGACAAATTCCCAAATTTCAGATAGGTTTTTTGCGACACACTCAAATGACGCAGGCTCCAATTGTATTATGTCTACTGTTGCCATTGCAACAACTCGCCTTAAACTGGAATGTTCAATAACTTTTTGTAGCATGTTTTGTTTTCTCCTAAATGTGATTCTACGTCATTGTTTGATGACATAGACAATCAGGGTTCTACTAGGGATGGCAACTGGGAGGATGTGGGTCTGACTATATCTGTCCTCATTCTTGTAGTAAAAATTCATACTGGTCTCCATAGGGTATGAAATTTGTATCACATTTGCAAAATGGTTAAGTAACTTAGAAATTCCAAGATCCAATAATGATTTCTGAATGGGAATAAAGTAGTAGTAAGATCCAAAATTTGTATCACATTTTGGAGGAATCAGGATTTATAAAGGCTAAACTCGTTGACACTCTTATGGATCCTGGTGCTAAACTTTTACCATGTTAAGAGGAGCCATTTTCTATTCCAAAGAGATAAAAACAAATTTGTTGGAAAACTAAATTATTTGACTATCACTTGTCTAGATATTTCTTTTGCAGTTAGTATTGTAGGTCATTTTCTTAATTCATTTAGAGTCCATTAGGGGGCAATAATTTGAAATCATTGAGAGGTCCCCGTCCACTGTTAGTTATATATGTAGCAAGCTTGACGCTTGATTTGTATGCTCCTTTGTTGAGGGGGAGTGTTAGAAATAATGTACTCATACTAACAATATAAATAGAACTGATTGCTTGTTACTTAATTAATTGCGTATTTTTGTAACTATCATTTGTATTTATGATTTCTCGAAAAAAGTGTTCTGTTGCATGATTCAAACCCAGAATTCATCACGAGTCCTCATTTTCTCTCTTTCTCACAATTTTATTTTAAAGATCCCCCTTACCCTCCCCAACTTATCCATGATACCCTAGCTATGCCACTGAATTTTTTACTTCTTGATTTTACCTTGTCTAAAGAAATTCAGATATGATGTACATCAACTATCTCTGCATTTTGTCGATTATAAAATAAATCTTTGATCTACATATCACCTTAATTATTCACGTAATCTGTAATTGACAATGTCTTATCTACTTTATGATTCATATTATGTAGGAATTAAAATCGGTCAAAGAATCAGTTGCAAAATGTTACCTTGACCAATTAAAAGAATTACAGCAAACAGTGGATCTCAAACAGAAGGAATTGGGGGATCTCAGCAAAGCATCTGCTGAACAAAGACATGCCCTGGAAGACCTTAATGAAAGGCTTAGTGCTTCTACACAGTCGTGTGCTGAAGCAAATTCAATAATATGTAGGTATGAATTAGTTGATTCTTCTGTACTTCTGTACTTTATAATATCATTTTGTTTCAATGTTTCTTTTAATTATTGTAGACTTTAAGTGGTTCATGTTGATTTAGTTTCAGCTGTTCCTTGGTTGATTGGTGTTTTATGTTACATAGTGAATTGACAATACAGATATGGTTTCCCTTAGTTATTCCTGTCATAGTAATCTATTAAGCCTACAATGAAGTGGTGCTGAATCTAAATTCTAAAAGTTGTATTATTTATGCTGACAGTATAGTAATTCTCTCTTTGTTCTTGTGTAGTCAAAAGGTAAACATAGCTGAACTGAAAGAACAATTAGATGATGAGCGGACTCAACGCAAAGAAGAGCGAGAAAAGGCTGCAGCTGATCTAAAAGCTGCTGTTCATAAAGCCCAGTCTGAGGCCGAAGATGAATTAAAACGACTCTCTGATGCTGCCTTAAGAAGAGAAAGAGAGCTACAGGAAGCAATAAATAAGCTTCAGGTTTGAAATCCTTGATGCTAAATTAGTAAGAAACTGCTCCCTTTCTACTATTAGGAGCTCACATTCTTTCTCAATATATCTTGTAGGAGTCAGAGAGAGAAATGTCTTCGCTGGCTGAAACATTGAGGTCCAAGCTGGTATTGTTTCAATTTTGGTCTTGTTAGTTTAAGAACGTTTTTTCACTTACACTTTGTATATAAATTTCCTCTTTATATTCCTTTTCTTTTGCAGGAGGATACCAGGCAAAAGTTGGTTGTATCTGATAATAAAGTTCGCCAATTGGAAACCCAAGTACATGAAGAGAAACTAGCCACTGAAAATGAAGTGAAGGTAATCCGATAATTTTACATAGATCATTGTGTTACTTTATCATATTTTGCTTGATATCAAGCTGAAAAATAAATTTTATTTCATGGAGCAGAAAGTAGAACTTGAACAACAGGAAACAAGAAGATTAAGGAAAGAGCTTGAGAGCGAAAAGGTAGATATATGTGAATACAAATTTGACTTTATCTGACTATTACTAATGCTGCTCTCCATCCAAAGGAAGAAAGATTTATAGTTTATATGCTTCTTTGCTTTCTGATTGGGTTTTTTGTGTGTTCTACATCTTGTTTTCTTACCTTAAGCTCTTTTTTTTTTTCTTGTGGGTCAAGTTTCCTTATTTGAAGCCGAGGTTTTTGTTGATGTTGTTAGCAGGCAGCTCGAGAAGAGGCTTGGGCTAAAGTTTCTGTTCTTGAGCTGGAGATAAATGCTGCAATGAGAGATCTTGATTTTGAAAGGCGGAGGTTAAAAGGTGCTAGGGAAAGACTAATGCTTCGGTAAGACTAGATTTGATGTTGATTATAATCATTGAACATTTGTGATTTGAAAAGTTGGGGATTTGATGTTGATTTATAGTCACTGGACATTTGTGATTTGAAAAGTTGGTAAAATCCCCAACATAGACTACAGTTACTGGCATTTGTGTTATAATAATTATCCTTTATGCAGATTCAATTTGATAGGAACTTTCTAATGAGATCTTCAGAAGGATCATGAAATATTACTCTGATGGATCTTAACTAACTTTTAAACTGATCTAAAAGTAAAATGAGACAAAATGGATGTAGAAACATGTTCAGCAAGAGTAGGAGTATCAAAAAGTTTAGGGAGCCTTGTGTAGAAGATATTCTTGGAGTATTTGTTGCTTATAAACCTTTTTCTATTGGCATCTCAATAGAGAATGTCTGTACAAGAATGTTTGTGACTAAGTTGATGGCTTTGATTGCAAAAGAAGGAGTTTTGTGGTTAATTGTGTTACTTTGATTTGGATATATACTACTCAGCAACGTTATTTATGTGGAGAATGTGGATATTGGTGTCCATAAGTACGTATTGTCATTCATCAATCAAAGTATATGAATAGTATATGAAGTCTATGTTGACAGTTATGCTTTGGTAATGCATCATGTACACCTCTTGCATTCTTCATAATGATTGTAGATTTTTAGATTTTGCAGCTGAAGCTCTGTGATGTCTTGCAGGGAAACACAGCTTCGAGCATTTTATTCCACTACTGAAGAGATACAAATTCTGTTTGCTAAGCAACAGGAACAATTGAAATCTATGCAGAGAACTCTAGAAGATGAAGAAAATTATGACAATACTTCTGTAGAAATGGATGGAGTCATTGGTGGAATCTTGGGCAGAGAAAAAGAAGATGATGGATACCATAGTCACAATGATGCCAAGGCAGGGTCATCTACTCCTGCACAAAAGGTCAACATAGATCAGGTTGAAACATCAAGCAATGAGGCAAGTGTCACTGAGAAGCATGACTGTGATATAAGAAGTGAAGAATGTCAAAATACACAAGAGGCAGAATTCACCAGCGCTGACTATGGTTATAAAATTGATGGTATTGGCACAGGCAATGTATTGGAGAAAGATGCTGCTGTAGGCACTGAAAAAGTTCTTGAAACTGAAAGTCCTATAAACCAGGGTGAACAAAATATTGATTTGAACAAGTGTTTAGGTGGGGACACAATGCAAATTGATGATGATGATAACAATGTGCAAGAAACTGAGGAGCTTGCCCCTATACCTTCTCGTGAAGGTTTGCATCACCATCAATCAAATAATCCTTTAGACACTCAGAAGACCATTGAGGATACAGAAGTTGAAGGCACAATCACAACAGCAGACCTTTTAACTTCTGAAGTCGCTGGTAGTTGGGCTTGCAGTACAGTCCCTTCCATGCATGAAGAAAATGAATCTCTAAGAAGCAGAGATACTAATGAAGGTTCAGGAGCATTGCATGATTCAAATGTCGTGGTGGCTGAGAGTCAGAATACACTTTCTGATGCTGCAGTTGCCAGACAAAATGCACGACGAGAACTAAGTGAGATGATTGGCATTGTTGCTCCTGATTTGAGGGAGCAATTTGGAGGTTCTGCATACGATTGTGACCAAGAGAGGAAGGACGGAGGCTGTTCATCTGACTCGGATACTGAGAGTTGTAGCAACACTAGCATGGATAACGTAGCGGATGCAAAGGGTGGATCGATATCTGATGATGAAACTCAGGTTAGTTACCATGATGAGGAGGATCAAAAGCAGGGTGATACCATGGATGAAGATGATGAAGCCACCCAAGAAGATTGATTTTCCTGCATTGTTGGAGATCGTACATAGTTATTCTGGTATGTAAGTTGTATAGATACCCAAGGAATCTCCTGTATTTTTGCAATTTCCCTAGCTCCCCACCTTTGTAATTATATTAAGGCGTTTTTTTGCATTTAATTAATGAAAAATTATTAAATGCGATTTTGCTTCGCTAAATGGAAATACTGTGATAAAAAAGTATGAAGTTGCTAGTTAATACATGCAAACGAACAACGAACAAATTTTATGATAAAGTTTAATATAATGGTCATATCCCACTTTTTAATTCTATAAACATACCATCTGACGAATTTGCTAGTTATAATATGTATATAGTATTAAAAAGTGGAATATGACCATTATATTAAACTTTATCATAAAATTTATTCGTTGTCTGGTATTAGGAATGAAATGGAAGTGCTGGAATGGATTCGTTATGATGTTTGGTATGTAGGAAGATAAAAGAATAGAAAATGAAGATGTCTAGAGCAAAATGGGAAAATGAATTGGACAAATAAAAATATTCCCTTCTATTATGGATGTTTCAGCTTGCTTAATTCTTGGGTTTAGGAAGGGAGAAAAATACTAGAACGGAAATCTTGAAAGGGGCAAAAGACCATTCGAACGCATTTTCCCACTATTAATATAAGACTTCTTTGGTTTAGAATGAATGGAGGAGCATGAGACTTTAAGTATTTAAATAAACTGTCCAATTTCTTGGTCATATTCAGATAATTTAGCAAATATTGGTGTTCTAAGCTGTTTTAGACTTTCAGAAGATCACAGTCCGTTATCTGATAACACTTTAGAAACGTGTTAATGTCAAATCAAAGGACAGGTCTAAGATATATGCCAGAATATCTGTGCTCGAATATATCCTTTCAGTTTTATCTTATAAAAAAAATATATGTAAATAACGTTAGTAATGTGCATATAATAATTTATTTGGAATCTAACATTAAACATTCTCAAAAGGAATAGTGATATTAAACAACCGTTCTTGAGAAAAAAGAAAATATTTAACAAATTCTCAACAACTATAAACATAGTTATTAAGTAATAAGGTTTGATGATGCACGTTAAGATTGTCTACAATAGTTGGAAAAGAAGAGATGGTATAATAAGTTAATAGACATGTAAAAACAAGATAGTAAGGTGATGGCAGATACTGTGGTGCATGAGAGAGTCCAGTCTCTGTAAGAATCTGTGGGAAAATGAATTGAATTCATAGAGCTATAATTGTTGACGTTTAAAAATGTGACGATGATGATGATGGTAATAGAAGACGAAGGAAGCTGAGTGATGTTGATGATGATGAGGATGTGTACCAATTTTGAAGGCAATCAATGCCACTGGATAATTGAGTGGCAGAGAGTAAGATCATAGATTTCTTATTTGAATGCAATGCAAATTGTGATGGTGAGGTGGACCACACACACATATATATTTATATTATATATATAAATAGAGAGAGAGAGAGAGTTCTGATGGTGAGAGATGAATGTGCAAACAGTAAATGCATAAATAGTGCATGTGAAACTACACCTGCTACTCACTTCAACTTGTGATTTATTCCATTATGATATTCTGTTTGTTACCTTTATTTTATTGCTTTTTATGAATTTTCCCCATGCAATATTACTTCACCAAACCCAAAAATAATTTAATTTGATACTTTTTTATGGGTTAGTTTAGGTTAATTAAAATTTCTAACTACTGTTTTCTTAATTCCCCTGAAAAACAACGGTAATAAGATCATGCATACATATATAAGTAGTTGAAATTACACCATAAAAATAAGGAGACATTATTAAACTCATAGGAATCATATTAGATGATGTAATGTCAAGATTGAAAATAATGAATTCAACCAAAGACATGATAATAAAGAGATGTAACACACAACACATAATATATATTAACCAAATTAAACTCGAGTTTCAGCAATTATATATGTATTATTTTCTAAACCACTTTTTTCTAAAAAATCTAATAAGATTATAAGATTATTATTTTCTTACAATATGGTCATGTGGTTTTATTTAAGTGAGAATGATATGTAAAGAAGTATTTTTGGGGAGAAATAAGTGGATAGGTGGGGATTGCAAACAATTATTTAACAAAAGTTGCCACTTTTTTTTGTTTTTTTTTTCTAGATTTATAATATTTAATGTAAGCAAATGACTTGAAAAAAAAATGTTGTGTTAGCTGAAAAACAAAATAAATAAGAAAAAGGTTTATTCCCTTCCTTCAAAATAACATTGCCAACTAATCTTAAATGCCACATGTCCCATGCACCCAAAATTTAGAATCTTGTCTAAAGAAAAATAAAAGAAATATGGATAAGTTGTAGTGATATAAACTAATGGCAAAAAAAAAAAAAAAACAAATAGGGAATAAAATAAAATGGTGTTGAAAATGGGTAGGGATTTTGATATCATAGTTGACTAGTTCCTCACGTAGTGCAAGTATTTTGGTGGTAGTAATACAAGAAATGAGTGAAGGGTTGTGTTGTGGTCCTTCCCCTCATCAAATACCTACACCTTCCTTGTTCAAAAGGGTATAATGAGGGGCTCAAGAACAATCCATCTTTGGTAAAATATCAAACTTTTAATACTTTTTTTATAAATTTACACTTCCATCAACATACCTACAAATCCCTTTCACTATATAAAGAACTCTCACATACATTTTTTGCCAATTTACTTTTCATTTCCTTTCTTCCTTCACTACTAAATGAAAATGACTCCCTTTAACTCAAGATCAAAATAACCCTACACACTTTGCCCTAGCATGACACATCACTTTCCTAGCTACATCAATATCCACCTATGTCTCTCATTAATGAGTTTCACCCTAAATCTAGCACTCCAATATTTGGACAAAAACAAGTATTTTTTTTTTCAATTTGTCAAAATGAGATAAATTTAAAATAAAATTACAAAAGTGAACAACTCATCTCAATGTAACACAATTTTGAAGAAGTCGTGCCAAATTGGCACGACTTCACTAGTCATGCCAAATTGACACGACTTCACTAGTCGTGCCACCTTGAGACATCTTACTTTGAAATTTACTCTGTTCAAATAACTTTTACAAAAGAAAAAAAAAGTTGCACATAATAATCTATTCATCTTATCATATTGGTTAACTACAATCCATGATCATGTTTAGTTAGCAAAAATTCACAAAATTTTTTAGGTAATCTTTTTTTGTTTTTTTGGTGGGCATGTGAAATGGTGAGGCAAAGTTGGACAAGATATATACTAGCTTCCACTATATGGCATGATGATAGATAAACAAAAACCATCCAATGAATGTGAGAAGGAGGCATGGTGGTCATGATGATGAGGAAGAAGATGAAGCCAAAATGGGGTTCATTTTCCAAATAAATGAGCATGGCTTTGGTACTCAATTACATGAAGAAAAGGGACAAAATAAGGGACCTAACCACATTGACTACTTAACCCTTCCCTTCCATACAACACTCATTTCTACCTTGGCTCCTTCTAACAACAATCACGTGACTCTCACGTGCCTCCCCATGTGACTCTCTTCTTTTCTAGTTCTACTTCCATTGGTGCCTCTAAAGTATCACCAATACCCATTTCTTTTCATTATTATATCTCTTCTAATGTAATTCCCCTTTTTGACCCACATATCTATTTTGTCGCATTTTGTTTTCCAAATCCGACTAATTAATTCATTCCTTAATTGTGGTTACGTGTCTAATAAGGTGTACACATAATAAAAATAAACAATGATTTTGGTTGTGTTTTCGAAGGATTAAGCATAATGACAATGTTATATAATTTCATTGTTCAATAGAATCTTAACACGTAAAGACAAACTTTCAATGTGAACGAGGAGAAAGCCAGGAATTAGAAAATGTTGGGTATACTTTCGAGATGTAAAGCTCCTTAATACAAGTCTTAACCATTTTATATGGAACAAATAACAACTTTTTGACGATTTATTCTTATAATAGAATAGAATAGGTTAAAGTAGCTAAATCTCATTTTATAAATTAGTTTTGTAAGATTAAGTTTGATTTAAAATCTATTTTTTAAGACAATATCAAAGTCTATTCTAGTAAGATTTGTTATTTCTTACGTATATCACATCACTTTCTATTAATAATGACTATCGCATGACCTACTAATATTTAATCTCATCCTTGAGATGTATATTTTTTGGCATAATGAATGTGTTTTAGGTATCAAATCGACTAAAAATAAGATAAATTTATAATATATATATATATATATATATATATATATATATATATATATAAATTTTTATAAGATTGAATTAGATTTAAAATTCACTTCATACAAATTAATCGTAAGAAGTACTCTAAAAGTGGCTATTCATGAATTAAAAGAATAAAGTAAATTCTGATATTGGATGATACATGATGTGTTTGTTTTTAAGTCTGTAAAATTGATTAGAAAAAGAAGAAAACGTTCAAGTAAACACAAACAAAAACAAAAATGTTGACAAATCAATGGTATAAAGAAATGATCCGTCAACTTCTACTGTGAGAGGTTCAGACCAAGTTGTTGTTGGTTTTGAAAATTCCTGTGATCTCTTTCGGTCGAAATGATTATCAAAGGATGAACATAAAAACAATGACATTTGAAAATCCAAAACAACTATTCATTTCCAATGGTACAACAAATGTTGAGTGTGAAAGAACAACCTAATTAACCTAATCAAAGGTAAGACAAAGTTTTGATGTTAATTGATTATTTAGGCCAATATAAGACAATGATTTAATTTATTTATTTTTTTACAAAGTTTTTGTGATGTTAATCCCCACACACTCCTACAATAATAGTGGAATAGGGTTGACCTAATTCCTTGTAAGTATAAATGCAATGTTTCATTTAATACTATAAACCTAAACTTGAAATATGCAAAGGCTACATTAATCTAATCAATACATGACAAACAAAATACTTGTTTTTATTTACATCTTTCACCTAGCAAGTTTTCAAATTTCACTCTTTTCAATGAATATGTCTTTCTTCTCGTAAAACCAAGTTTAAAAAATCAAAATACATTCATAGCATTTGATGTAAAAAATTATAAGGTCAAGACTATAAGGTTGTAAATATTGACAAATTCAAAAAGGTAATTTAGTTAGAGACCTCAATCATGGTTTTTTTTTTTTCTTTTTATAATTTATTTGCTACAAGAAGTAGTCAAATTTTGAGTCCCAAAAAATTTATTTTAATAATTTAAGTGGGAGAGAGTAACATATAGAAGTTAAATTAAATAGGTGCCATTATTTATGGTTTAAAGAGACATATAGACATGTTACATTAAATTTTCTAGTGCATGTTTTAGCAATGGCTTTTACCAGTCAAATTCAAACCACTCTTACTTTCTTCACTATTGCATCTGCACTTTTATTTTCTAATTTTCTTCATTCCATTATAATCTTTTAATATTATCTTAACTAAATAAATGGAAAAACTGTATTTATACTGCACATTGTATACATGTTAAGAATGAACTTAAAATTGCATATAGCATGGATTGAAATTAAATTAAGAGTACGCACACACAAAAGAACAACTAAATTAAAATTATGCAGAAGAATCGGTTGTCAAATTCTGATATTAAAGAAGAAACAAAATCATTTTATAAACTAAAAATATTGATTTCTAAATTTTTATTATGAATAAAAAATTACAATTAATTTGTCAGTTAGAATCTAAATTATCCTATTAGAATCTAAATTATCCTATAACATTATTGAGTAAAACTTCAGCTACCAATTAATTAGTCTCTAATATAAAGTTAAAGACTAATTTAGAATCAATAATAATAAATAATTAAAATTTTAGCGTTAGATCAATTTAGACTATAATATATAAATCAATTAAATTTTTTATTTATAATGAAAATTATTTTAGATATCAATAATTTTTAATTTATAAAATTATATCTAACTTAATCAATTAATATATATTTAATAATTTTCATGTAGTGAAAATTGTTACATCCTAAAAAAATGCAATTGAGAATGTACCACACACAAAAGCTATTTTTTTTATGTTAAACAAAAAAACATTTTGTAAATAACATAAGTAGCAAAAATATCTTCTTGGAATGAAAATAACATGTTGAAGACAAAGTATTCCTCTATCCCAAAAAAGAATAAAATTTTGTGTAATAAAGAATACATATTTCTTAGGATGGTGTGCATCCAATAGTATGAAATTAAGCAGAATATTGAAGATCTTATATCTGACATATTTTTATCAGAAACAATTGGTTGTTGCAGATGTTATCATATTTGGCCACATAAATTCATTGTGAAGTTAATAAAGTAATCACTTCTCAGCTACCTACGACCATATGCATCAATCCTGTTTCATCCACTCAAACCCACAAACTTTATGTTTTCATAAAGTTGTGTTAATTATATCAGTAATCTTGAAGTTATTAAACCATGAGTGTCTGAACATGCAATGCAACAACTGTGTAAAATATTCTGATGATGAAGAAGAAGTTTGTTGAAAACTGATGCTATCTCTGTCATGGAAGTTCAGTTGACATGATGAAGTGAATCTTTTTTCACCCTAAAACTTTGGAAAAAAAGAAAAATTTACTGTGAAAGAAGAAAAATGTTTGTTTTGTGAGAGAAAAGAAGAAGGTGAAGGAAGTGGGGAACCACAGGGCTAGCAGCAACAATAACTGCGGAAACTACAAGCAACCACACATTGGCCCATTTTAAATGAACCTGGAATAAATGCATGTTACCCATTTTGAATGTGATGTCACACTTATCTTCTATTCTACTACCATAATTAGCAGAACTAATTTCATCACAACACACATCACTTTTATGACTATTTTTTTTTGTGGTTTGAAGATCCCATGGAAAGAGTAAACTGTCTCACAAACTGAAAGGGAAACTTCTAAACTATTCCAAAAAGTGTAACTCAACTTACAAATGGGTACGGTGCTTTTTCTATGTGCCCCCCCTATGCTTCTCAATTTTCTCAATGTTAGACTCTGAACCAAAGCAATCAAAAAGGGATAGAAAGAAGAGACTCATTTTTCTTCATCCTCTTCTGCTTTCCCTCATCTATTGCTGCCCTTTGTAATCATGAGTCCTTGTGCCATCATTGCTATATAAAAGTCTCTCTCTTTCTTTCTCTCTCATTATCTCTCATTCAAACAAACACAAGATCACAGATATATTATAACACTTTTTTCTTTCACCCTAGTAGTTTCCTAACAAGTTCTTCTCACCTATAAAAACCCCTTGTAGCCTATTTGTTACACCTCACAATCCAATTTTTTGTTTATTTCTTATTCTGTTTTGTGAGTGAACTTTTATTCTCAAGCTCCTACCTCTTTTTCTTCTTCTTCTTCTTCTCTGAAAGGCCTTGGCTTTTTTGGAAGGGAAACAGCATGTGCTCTTTCTCTTCAAAACAGACCCTTTGTGGCCCTCACCTTTTGGCACTTCCTCGTCCATGGCCATCTAAGAGACACCACAGGCACCTTCGGTTGGGCCTGCTCCACAGGTACTGTTCCATAGTATAGTAGTTTTCTGTCATGTCTTTTTGCTGTTCCTCACAGGTTGTTTCATGTGTTTTGTCTGTGATGTAACATTGGCTTGTTCTATGATGTTGTTGATGATGATGATGCAGAAGGAGGGCACACTTGAAAGAAGTGAGACAGAGGAAAAGGATGGTTGTGGTGAAAGCTGAAATTCAGATGAAAAACTTGAAATTGTACATGGAGAATCAGACAATCATAGAGGAGAATGAGAAGTTGAGGAAGCAAGCCATGCTTCTGCACAAAGAGAATCAGGTGTTATTGTCACAGCTCCAAAAGAAGCTTTCAGAACAGACCAACAATACCAACAATAATAACTAGCTATTAGCTGATTTATATATACAGTTTATTAGTGTGGCGAGAGTAGGAGAAATCAAAGGGTCTGTGTCAATGATCCTTTTCTGATGTTAGCCCTGTATCTTGTTGACTTTGCATCTTCTTCTTTTTTGTTTGCATCCTTTTCTGATGTTAAATTAATTTATTTTCTAGCAATAAGTTTAGAGTGGTGTAATAAAGATAAATAGGTAATATGCCAATTGTAAGCATTACATGGAATATAGAATTGTGCAACCTTGTGTTAGCTTTTTAAATTCCTCACTTGTTAGTTTTCCTGATGTCATAACTATTTGATTAAGCTCATCAATTCGTTTATAAATATACCTTTCAATAATAAAGTCGCAACATTTTTCAACTGGGTAAGTATTACATTCATTGGGTCAATTAACACTACACATGTCTTTGTAATGATATTGTTATGTAAGGGTAGTGCAGAGAGATAAATAAGTTATGATTTTATGCACTCACAAATGGCAGCAGATTTTATATGGTTAGTTTGTCATCAACAGCAAAAACACAGTAAGAACTGGCAAAAAGGAGATTCATGATTTAGCATCATTCATAACTAATATTCCTACGGAGGTGTTTCTGGTGCTTGTTAATTGCAGATTATTGGCCAAGAACTGAAATTTATGATTAGTAAAATTATGCTGATGTAAAATTTCTCATACAAACTTTTCCATAAATTAAAATTAGTTAAATTAAAACTAATAACAATGAAGGTAAAATGCGTAAGAACTTTTGCAAATTAACTGTATAAATGAATTTTACCTTAATGAAAAAACATTTCATTTTTTTCTATTTTTTTTAAAGTTCGTTGAAAAAGTTGTCCAAACAAATCAAAATAATAGAAGTTGCACCATCTACCACAGAAAACTATGGAGGAGAAGAAAAAAGCAAAGAAATGTTCTTCATCCACTACTTTCCTCCCTATCTTTTATGAGGGGGTCCTTGGGAAAGCAATTGTCACATCTCCAGGTGTGCGTTTATTGTATGTAAATATATTCTAAAAATAGACCAAACTGTCACACAGAGAAATGTAAGGGTAGAAAATTAGGGATTGATTCATCGTTGTAATGTTCTAGTGTTCAAAAACACGATAAATAGAATATGCAGTAGCACTTAAATTCAAACTCAGAACAAATTTGAACTAGTTCTCAACTACAGAGTAGTCAGTCAAAAGAAACTAGGTAATCCCTTCAATTCACTACAGCAGACTCATCATGATTTGATGTTTGGAAAACCCCCAGAAAGGATACAATAAACCTAAAAGATAACTTAATAACGACTGACCAAGAAAAAGTCTTCGTCATCAAGAACCTCAACATCTTTATCTCCAACAAAATGCTCTCGGCCAATTGCCTTCACTATATCGGCAAATTCTATCCTTTTCTCCACAGAGAGAGGTACAAATGGTAGCCTAAAAACGGGCCTGACAACCCCAAGTTGAGCAAGAGCAGTGTTCAACCCAATGGGGTTTGGCATGTGGAAAAGCCAGTCAATCAGAGGTAGGAGCTTAGAATTTAACCTAGGATTTACACCATACATTAGTTCCCGCATTAGACCAGGAACCAGGTTGCTTGCAACAGATATCACTCCAGTAGCCCCATAATCCCATCTAGCATCATGGCATTGATCATCATTCCCACTCCACACAACAATCTCATTGTCTGTATACTGCTTGATCCGATCATTTCCCACACACTCCTTGACACCAGCTAAGTTAGAACTTTCAGCTAAGGTTTCAATTACATGTGGAGGAATGTCTTGACCAGTCCGCGAAGGCACATTATAGATTATTGTGGGTCCCATCGGAAGCACACTTTGAAAGTGAGCAACCATGCCATCCAAGGAGGTTTTTCCGTAGTAGGGGTTTATGTGAAGCGCAGCATGCATTCCAACAGCAAAACCCTGCTCAGTGGCATGAATTGCTTCCCTGGTGGAGTTGCTTCCAGTATTTCCAATAACCTTAATTTTCCCACCAAAACAGTTAACTGTATGAGCAATGAGCATTATGTGCTCCTCCCAGCTCATTAATTGTCCTTCACCAGTTGTCCCACCAACAATAACACCTTCGACCCCTTCTCCAATCTGCATATTCACCAAGTCATCGTATGCTTCAAGATCAAATCGCCCATCAGGTAGGTATGGAGTTTTGATGGCAGTTATCAACCTCAGACACTTTATGTCCTCTGGGGAAGTCCTGTAAATGCAATACACATGGCTTTATTTGTGCAAATTATTATAATCCAAACTCGCAAAGCCCAAATAAGCAGCAAAGAAAATAAAAAGCCAAAAATAATAATTTTATATTACATTAAAATATGTACAAATATAGTTTCACTATAAAAATATATACTGCCGTGTAAATAGATTTAAAAAGTTTTTCAGTTCAAATATACATATCTAGTATCTAGATGACATGAAACCCTTGCTAGTGAACGACAGACCAGATAAGAAGTGAAAATTAAGTTCAGAGTGTAAATTAGTGAGAGAACATTGCTTAAAGCTCTAGATGCATCTCATCATCTGTGTCTCGTCCAGAAATCCTACCCAGAGCATGCATCCTACAGTTCCCACCTAATTTAGACAATACACACATGTACACATGATAAAGAAAAGAAAAAAAACAGTCTCAGAAATGAAAAGATATGAAAACAAATGTATATATAATTTAGTAGAAAATTGAATGGATTTAGAACAGTAAATTTAAAACCCACCTATTTTTCAACTCAAAGCTGCGCATTGGGAGGTGCAAACTAGATTTCACAGCTGCTTGTGGAGGCTTCCAGTTTGAGCTCCTGATTAATATAGAAAATATTTAACATCAAAGGTAGCAAAATTTGGAAAGAGTGGTATTTTAAAAACGTAATCGGGATTGATACACACAGTCGTACGTACATGCATATGACAAAGAGAAAACCATATTGCAACTAAAAACACAAATAGAATACTGATTTGAAATTGGAAAATAAACTTTTGATTAAAAAGTAAAAAACTGATACCCAAAAGTGAGGCAGAGACATAGAGCACAACACTTATGGGTGAATGTACAGAGAGTCCTTTTCACTCTAGTTCATCACATCATCTTACTATCTTTCATTATCCCAAACAAAGAAACATTATTTCCCATGAAGAACTGGAAAGAGGTAACCACGAGACATAAATGTTTAGTCAAGTTTACAAGTAGAAAGGGACAAAACTTTCAAAAAATCGTACATTAAAGAGGAGAACAAGAGACTCCCATTTCATTACCGTCTTACTTTTATAAATTTCATTCTTCTCCTCATTATAATCAATTATTAGCACATATGGCTAGACTAAGAGGCTATTATTGCAGAAACAAAATAATCGGAACAACAACAGCAAAACGGTATTAAAAGGGGCGATCCTTTACAGTAAAAAACCCTCTAAAACATAGTTATCAATGCATTGCGGCCATACCCAAAAGGAACTGTCAGTGGTACGGTCACTATTCTGAATGCTACAAATACAAATTAAATAATTTATGTGACACATATAAATGCTCAAAAACAGAACATAGTACACGATGTGAAAGATCAATCAAGTGCTGATTTCATCGTCAGTATTGTTATGTATTGTAATTGTAAATCCTTGTATTTAACTATGACTCTTTAAGTCTCAATATATAAATAATATTCTCCACTATGCAGTTGACACTCATAATCCATGATATATGTCTCTCATTTCTTTTCCCTCTCAACTAGACCTAAACACAACAAGAACAAAATCTAGAAATGAAATAAGTGTTAGTCTCCAAGAGGATGGTACTAGACATAAAAGAACTGGTCTGAGGTTGACAACCGAATGTAAAAATAAACAAATAAAGACAGGACAATCAGAACTGAACCCGGAGATAGAATGCTCTGAACAAGTTATCAAGCCAGGTTTTTAAAACTCATCAAAGTTTTAATGTCGCTAAAACACACAAAAACGACACAGCATATTTGAATGTACTACACATTAAATTGCAAAGGGTAACTCAATCAAGTGTTGATTCAAATTCAACTGTCTCACTAACTCAATTAACCCGGAGAAATCCAAATGCCAATATCATTCACCCATACATGCCCCTTAGAGACTTTCTCACTTCAGATAAACAATTTAAAAAATCCACCAAACAGCGAATGAAACCTAATAACCCATATTTAACACATAAATCCAGTAACGAACAACCACCACACCAGCAACAACGGCCATACACAAACAACACTACTGTTAGTCAGATTTCAGAAACCATCAATACATCAATGAACCTTGGAATTCCAATTTCAAAATTACAAAATCCGAAAACGAAAAAACAAACAATAAAATAATAATCATAAAAATAACTAAAATTGATGAGGAAAATGAACCTGGTGCTTTTATTGTTGGTGACATTGGAGGGGCAATCGGGGAAGGTGGCAGCTCTGAAGCAAAGGGTTTTGAGTGTGGCCATGAGTTAAGAGAGTGGAGAAGAAGATCCGAATGGGAAGAGTAAAACGGTGTCGTTTGAGAGAGATCTTAGAAGAGGAATGAGAAGAAGGTGTATGCAGTGAGAGTAGAAAATGGCGGCGAAGAGTACTTTGGCTTCTCTCTGTGGGAACTGTGGAAAATAAACGGAAAATGACACACACCACTGCACCTGTTACTCGTCGACACTTCTTAAACTTCTAATAACAAACATAAAATAAAATATTTTTTTAAGTTAAAATTAATTTAAAAATTAAAAAATCATATTACAAACTTAAGTATTATACAGACTGTACTTCGTTTTAATATTACCCCCGTAGAAGAATATAGTTTAAGCGTAAGTTAGGATGTAATAGATAAAATTAAATATTATATAAAAATAAAAGTTTATTACATCATTTTTTTAATTTTAAAGATAAAAGTAACGTCAAAAATTTATATGTATAAAACTATTATCATGTATACATAATTATAATTTTTTAATGACACATATGATAAAATATATAAACTCAACGGTATGATTTATATATATATAACTCATATGAAACTATAACGGAACAACTCCCATTTTATATCTTTGTTTAGAAAATATATTTCAGAAAAAAGATATTTTATTGGGTAGAAGGTTAAATGAAGAAATACCGCATAACCGAAATAAAGAAATACAAATGTATGTATACTGAATTTGGATATTTTGTTTTGTTTTTAAGCCATTTATAAGTAATTATCTCCCTTTTCAATGGAAAGTAAGAAGTGACGTGTACTATTATTTCTTTGTTCTTTTTCTGTATCAAAGCATACAAAAAGATGGAATCTTTGTTAACTTTTTTCTTTTCTACTTCCATTATTATTTTTTAGTTGAATCTAACAATATTTTTGGTGTGTATATGTCTATAGAAAATAATACCTTATAATATTAATAGCTTGTGTACTAAAAGACGTGTTTGAGATTATATTTTGACACCTAAATTTCTCTTACATTATATATATTCCTTCCTTTATAAGTATAAATTTTTTTTTATAACTATTTTACTTTTACATAAATTTAAAAATGGAGTTCTTTTAATTCTCTTTTTTATTTTACGACACCTACTCTTGTTCCTTGTGTTGACTTGAATTATTGGTAAGAGTTAAACTGTAGTTCGGAAACATTTTAGAGTAAAAAATAGATTTTTTTTCAACATTAACTTTGGTATTTTCTTTTTGGATTTTATTATTTGAGTTTTGGTGAGGACGCTTTTTTAAATATAAATTTTGAATTTTGTGTTATGAAATTTATTATTTTTGAATATGATGGTAAAAGTTTTTGATTGTTTTTTAATAGAAAAAACTATAGAAGTGTGTAATTTAAAAGTCATTATAACAAATTATGAATAGATTTATCTGTTAGATACTTCTAAATAACCTAATAACCTAACTTAAAAGGTGATGTGTGATTTATAAAATACTAAGATTCAAAGACAATATGACAATTTTGAATAATATAATTTGTAAGGTATTTTTGGATCACCTATTTGAGAAGGTGATTTATCACTTCTAGAATAATCGATCTTAATTATATGGAAAAAGTTACTTTGACACCAATTTTTTTAATAAAATATTATTATCTAAATAAAATATTAATTTATTTGAGTGTCAATAGGGAGTAGAAGTTGTCAAACTACCACCGTCTTAATTATATTTAAGTAATTATGGATTTATCATTTTGAGAGAATGTTGTATATGTTATGAATTACGTAAAAATCATATTTTTTTTTCACACTTTCAAATTATTATTTTTATAATATATATATATATATATACGACGAAATTGTTTAATGGAATTGTAATGAGTAATCAAATTTGGAGTAAAATATTAAATAAATTTTATGTGTTATTATGAGTGAAATTAATAATATTATGAAATTTGATTCAACTATAGACGAATTAGTTAAAGGACATTGCAAAGATACTTTATTACTCACAATGTAAATAACATTTTTTTACTCAAATTATGAACAAGTGACATACTTCCACGAGTATTTATGTAAGAAGATTTAGTCAAATAAGTTTGTGGGGTACCTTGGTTAGATTTGTCTTTATCATAATATCATAATGAGATAAGATACAATAAACTATTTTATACGAAAGAAAAACTTACGTGATCTTAAGTTAAAAAAAATGTTAGAAGTATCATATTCATGAAAATGATTTATAATTCAGTGTAACTTAAATAAAGAAATGTGATTATTATTTTAGTTCGTGTGAAAAACTATTGAGCAAAGGCTACTTGATTGATTCTAAAGTTACTTTGTGGAGCTATGAGTTGGTTGATACATTAATATGTCAACCATATATTGAGAAATCAAAAAGTAATGAGAAACTCATGTTCGATGACATAAGTGAGGGTTTAGTGAAGTCTAGAAGAATTTTATTTACTTTGAAAGGATACAACAAAGATAATGTCACAAATACAAAACAAGTGTAGAATATGAAGTGTGTATATAGAACGGTTCAAGGGTTGTGATAGATATTTCTTGGACACACTTAGATCAATGAAATTATTGTATACATTTAATATTGTTTTGTTAAAGGATAATGCATACAAAGCTAACTTCAATAATTTGTTTTTACTTGAGATTGTTAGTGTGACATCCATAAGATTGACTTTCTATATAGCATTTATGTTGTTTGTGTACATACAAGAAAACAATTTTACTTAGACTCTTGAAAGACTTAAAAGGTTATTTCTCATAGTGGATATCCTTCTCCAAAATTTTGATCATTGGTATGGATCTTGCTTTAACGAATGCAATTACACTTGTTTTCTTAAAGCTTGTAACCTTTGTTGATTTCATATCAAGCAATTGTAGACTATGTTGGAGAGATTATGTTTAGAAGGAAGTTGATTACAAGACAAGCATATTCACGCTCTGGGTGCAATTACAAAGGACCATGGATTCAAGAGGATGAAGGAAGTTGATAACACTTTTTTTTTTTCAGGATGTTGGTGAAGATTAAGAGGATGAAGAATGATAAAAAATTCAAATAGTATACGAAGATGAAGAGGAATGAAAGTGCAAGATAAATTGTATTTTTTCTTTTTTGGAGAACATAATATTTTTTAATTAGTTGTAAACATTTTTACTTATAGGATTGTACACCATATTACAATATAATTTTGCCATATATGATAATTTTCAATTCCATATTATATGTTAGAAGTGTCTTATTTAATCTATTTTATTTTATTTCTATTATTTTAATAGAATAAATCTATTTTAATTAATATTGTTCAAATAAAATTATTAATATTTCATTTAAAATAATATTGTCTAAATGTATAGATAAAATTAAAATTATATTTTAAATTATTTTATATCATTCAATTTTTATAAGCCCTTTTTAAATAAATCTATTTTGTTCCACACTTTCATAAATGTGGCCTATAGAAATAAGCAACACGAAAAAAATTGTTGCATTATATTGGCCGAGAAATTGTTGCCTATTGGAACATTTTAGGCAATGTTTTTTAATTGTTGCATAATAAGCAACGGTTTTCGAATTTCCTGGCCTAAATGGAAAAAAATTGTTGCCTCTAGTATATAGGCCACGAACACATATGCAACGACTGCAAATCCGTTGCCAATTCGTTGTCTAATCTTCAGGCCACGGTTTTTTTACTTTAGGCCATGATTTTTGGTCCATTGCCTAAAGCCATTTTCCTGTAGTGTTAAAGCATAATGTAAGATTTTAATTCATCTTGCATAGCCTTAAGAGTAGGTGGTGAATGTTTTGAGAGGCGTCATGGATTGACCAAATTGTGAATCATTAGAAGATTGTCTTCAACATTTTGAAGGTGTTTGTTCACCGTGACATTGTACTTATTGGACATGTGAAGGACATATAAGTAATTTCACAAAAAAAAGTTTGTTAGGATATAAATTAATAAAGTAATTCATTTAAGAAATACATTAGATAATAGGTATGTGTTTTCTTTATATGTAATGGTTAGTTTGTATGAAAAATATTGTTCGTGGTGGTGAAATTAATTCGCAATATGAAACTTGGTCATTAAAACTTGTAGAAGTTGCTTAAAATTAGTATGAAAGACTTACGTAATTATTAGGAAACAATCTACAATATTATAACATTGTAACATATTTCATAAAAGTTTGCACATTGTGGGACATACATGCCACCTTGTATAAAAGATCGAAGGGGTTTGTCTCAAAATATGCATTAAATGATATAGTTGAAAAGTATCATTAGGTCATGTATATAAGGATTGATAGTTAATATTGTGATTTCATAATTATATTTACTTATGGTTTACCATGTGCATATAAGTTAGTTATATATTAACCTGATAGTATACTAATCATGTGGACTCGACTTAACTTCTCTAATATCTAGTAAGATAAATTAATAATATAGTTGTCTTATGTCATTTTGAATCATTTTAACAAAAGTTTTATATCTCTTTATTTTGAACACAATTATACCTTATATAGACTTTGAAAACTAAAGCAAATGTGAGCTTAATAATCATGCATAGACTTTAATTAGGTTCATAAGTTTGATTACAAAAGCCTAAGCTAATATAAGCAAAATCAAACATTACATATTAAATACACGATAATATTATGAGAAAAAGTTCATATTAAATATTATTTCAAATAATGTAAGTATATACTTCAAAAATACTTAAATAAAATTCACAATTTTTTTTAAACAAGAATAAAACATTTTTTTATTCATTAGAACAAATAAATAATTGTATGTGGAATAATCAAGTCTAAATTTTAAAAATATTAAATTGCATTATACTTAGAGTATTTTTATGTTTTATTGAAGAAAACTTGAGAATAAGTTGTGTACGGACACTGTAATACAATAAGAATTCAAAAATATATTTCATTGACTTATTGATAACTTTTTTAAAATACTTTTGAACCTTCATTTTAAAAATAATATAAAAAAGTATGAATCAAAAGAAATAGATGTTAAGATTAATTTTTGTGATGAACAAGGGTGGCTTAATGGTTTAAGAGGCTTAAAACAGATATAAGGATGAGACTTTTTATTTAAAAATTATTTTTCGATTTGTTTATGCAAATTATTTATTAGATTTTCAATATTAATTTTATTTAACATCTATTTTTCAATAGATAATAAAGTTAATCTGTTTGATATTTTTATATACTTTAAATTGCGTTATCATGAATTTGAAAATCAAACTTATGTTCGTCATTAGCTACATTTCTTTCTCTATTGTTATTTTCACTTATATTTATATTGTTATTATTGATATTATCTTGGTTCATTCAAAGAGCATCCACTTGAATTTTTTAATTCATTTTTTATCGATTTTTATAAATTTATTCATAACTCATTTTTGTAATGCAATTAAAATCTCAACTTTTCTCTTCTTATAGATATTTTAATAGCCTGATTCGAATTTTCTAGTTGACATATCTATATATTTTATATGAAATAAAAATTCATAATGTAAAAAACACTACTAAAAATAAGTGTATAAAAATAATTAGTTAAAACAATAAAATATGGTTATGGTTATCAAGAAAGTAAACTCGATCGTATACTTGTAGTATCTTGAAGTCTCAAGTCTCATTCTATTTCTCAAGTCTCAACTTTTTCACAATCCTTAAAAAGTTTATTTTGAGATTATTTATTAATAAAAAAATTAAAAATATTGTTTTTGAGCTAGAATCCTAAACCTTGATCCATAAACAATATCAAGCAAAACAAACGCATTTTTAAGCCTAATACAGATTCAATCAATATAATAAAAATAACATCAACACAAATAGAAAAAAATTATACTAACAAAAATAAGAATAAAAATATTGGTACACATAGACAATGTGATATTTAAGGAATGAAATTTACCAAAATTTTCAAAATTAGAATTTTAGAATTGAAGAAAGATATGAGAAGCATGGAGTGAGATTAATATACGAGAAGCCACAAACAGATAAAAGAAGAAAATAAAATTCAAATTCAAATTCAAATCACAAAGAAATAAAAGAAAAAAATACAATCAGAATTAAAGTCATATATAGATAAAAAAGAGAAAATAGAATTGAAGTCACATAGAATTCAAAGAAAAAAATAGAAGTAAAAAAAAAATCAAAATTAAAATCACATATAAAAGAAAAAGATATATAATCAAAATTGAAGTCAATGAGAGTAAAAGAAAAAAAAACAAAGATACTAATTATTATTTTTCCTAAACAAATTTATATGTATTGAAAAAAAAAATTTAACTCATTATATATCACTTTTAAAACAAAAATAAATTTAACAGACACTAATAATAATTTAATTAAATTTTATTGTCAAATATATTTTTAATCTCTTAACTTTAAGTGAAAATTAAAATTAGTCAATTTTTTAAACTTTGGACAAACAATATAAACAACTCAAATATTATAATGAAACACGTTTGAAATGTCAAATAAATTTAACAAAATTTGAAAATTTGATTAATATGATTAAATTCACATGTTTCTAAAGTTAGAGGACTAAATTAAGTAAGGAGGAACTAATTATAATTTATACTAAATATTAATATTAAAAGACTAAAAACATATTTAACCATTAATTTAATAGAAATATATCAGTAACAATTTTATTTCAAGTTTTCTTATTTATTTTTAACATAATTTTTTAATTAATTTACTAAATATATATTAAAATTAAATTTTTTTGAGATCTTTTTTAGACCTTATTTTTCTCAGAAATCTAAAATAAATATTCTATCTGCTTTACCCTCTTGAGCTGTCCCTGTGGTAATTAAATACATTTTATTATTCAAACATGATGAATAAATGCATTTTATTCTAAAGAGTAAAAAATGAGTTTCGGAATAAAACTCTTATCTTCGTATGTCAATTAGAAATATGATTATTTATCAAAAACCACTTATATCACATCATATTGATAATATTAGGAAAACCGGTTAAAGATAAAAGAGAAAAAAATAATAATAATAAAGTCTTCTTGATGGTGAATGAAAATGTAAGGCCCATTAAAGTTTGTCCGGTCATTTCTGTCCTAAAGTTAAGGACTGTCCTCTTGTGTTTGGGCTTAGGGCTGACCCAATTGATAAAACCCTTTTAAGGTTACCTAACCCTCACTTTGCACTCTTGCAGAAGACTCAGCAGTCGTCACCCCCCCTTTCCCCTCACAGAACGCTCTGCTAGGGTTTGCCCTAAGGTCCACTTCGAGCTAACCCAAACCCAGTTCCTACTCTGCGTAAGTACCCCTTCTAGCTTGTATGTTTTCCTTAGCATTATTCCAGTTAGGGCTTCGTATTAATCCCCCTTGGTTCTGTTTCTCTGTTGTTTTCAGCGCTCCAGTTCATTCCTAGAGCTGCGGTACTCGCTGCCGTGCCATCAAAGTTCCTGTCGACCCCTGTTTCCAGGTACGGGAAGTTAGGGTTTCCAGTTTTGTGTTGTTTTGGCTTGTTCTTGGGTTGGTTGCTGATTGTGTGGATTAATCCTTCACTTGATGCGTGATAATGCTTTGTATGTTGGGTTGGTTTGAAAAACATGGCTGCTGCAGGTGAAACAATGGCGAGACCTGTTAATCTCGTCCAAGCGAGCCAGTCTCGCCTAGGTGAGACAAACAGGGATTCGCCTAAACCAGTTTGCGCGAGAGGTCGCCCAGGCGACCCACTCAAATTTTGAGCGAGCGAACATCTCGCCCAGGTGAGAGGGGTCTCGCCTAAGCGAGATCCCGCGTTGCGTCTTGATGCCCTTTTCGAGCCCTCGCCTAGGCGAAGGGGACTCGCCTGAGCGAAAACGTCTCGCCTGAGCGAGGCCCCTCAGCCTGAGCGAGGTGCTGGGCAAGATAGTGTTGTGTTTGGATGTTTGTTTATTTCTGGATGATCTGTTTTGGTTGGGTATGAATGTTATGATGAGGGACATGTATATAATGGAGTATGATGTATACGTAGCATGATTCATGAATTATAAATGATGGGTTTGGTATGAGTATTGGCATGTGAACTAAATGAGATTGGTGTTATTAAAGTG
>Ga0214544_1000054_pt1 | contig 133693 bp, 64 predicted proteins | sample CNSS3metaG_FD_160074 | JGI IMG/M metagenome (GOLD analysis project Ga0214544, IMG submission 160074) | Root nodule microbial communities from cowpea collected in UCLA plant growth center, Los Angeles, California, USA - CNSS3 | ecosystem: Host-associated > Plants > Roots > Nodule | place: USA...
ACCACTAGTATGAAAATTAGGGGGAAGAGGAACTAAAGACCGGGTATTCTTCCATTGAAGAGCAAGAAGTTCATCTTGCATAGCACCAAACCACTTTGTATCCTGTAAGGCAATTTTGACAATCTTTGGTTCCACATTGGCAACAAGGAGAGATGGAATAACCCTGGGTTGAACAATACCAGATTTAGAATGAGTATTGAGAGGACAACGTGGTACAATGTGTTTGGTGGCACGGTTCAGAATTAGAAGTTAGGATCTATGGAAAATACAAGATAAAAAAGGATAGGTTTGGCAGAAGCTAAGAAAGAGTATCAACTAGCTCTGAATAGCATATTGAAACTGACAAGTAATATCATTACCGAAAATTATAAAAATGGGTGAATTGCGTACTAAGGCCCCAATATATGGACAGATGAGTACTGCATAATGGATGGTTGTTCAATGTTAGATCTAAAGAGGGAGTTTTAGTACGGAGAAAAAACACCAATGAAACCTGAGTCCAACCACATAAGGGATTGACACTACTCTCAACCCAAAACCTTAAGGTAATGAGTTCATGGGTCTTTATTCTTATATAGTGCTCTACTTTCTCAAATTTAATCAATGTAGGACTTAGACTCACACTTGGATTCCTAACAATCTCCCCCTCAGTGGATGAGTCCCTTCAACCACATTGGTACACTCCCCCTCCAGCGGAAGCATTCCCAATCACGAGTACTTTTCTATCCTGTACCACCCACTTTTGATACTAGGACCATACTGCACTCGTTTGAGCCGATTTTAACCATAGGCTCTGATACCACTTGTTAGGTTTTTATAAGGAGGGGTATCACTGGGGAGATATAACACATCAATGAGACATGAACCCAACTACATAAGACATTGACACCACTCTCAAGCCAAAACCTTAAAGCAATGGGTTTATGAGTCTTTATTATTATATAGTGCTCTACTTTCTTGTGGGACTTAGACCCACACTTGGACTCCTAACATTTAATAGTACTAGTAATAAACTACAACTGTCACTACAATAAATACAGATAGCTAACGAGCTGTTCAGAAACTATTAACCAAATAGAAACAAACTAGATATTACAAAAAAGGAGAAAAGTATATCTCTAAGTCTTTACTAATCCATTTCATTTCACAAATGACTCTACTCTTACTTTCTTCTGATATGCAGTCTCAAAAGGACAATTATGACAAGTACCACAACACAGCCCATGGCCGCATCAGAATCTGGTTTGGAATTCGACAAATCATGAACTCTACTCCTCGCTTGCTTATCGAAACAAGAGATGCTGCAACACAACTCAAAACTGGAATACACATGGTACCCACTCCTTTTCTTTTCTACAAACCTTTTACGGAAAAACAAGAACAATATAACCACTTCATTCTCTAACTTTTAGATCGAGTTGGGTGGGGCTGTTTTCATCAACAACATTAATTTGATTATTCAAAATGGCCTATACAATAATGGGAGGAGTTCTAAATCATTACCATTTATTTTTTTATTCATACTAGCAAGTGGTGTATTAAACTAGCCAGCGCAATACTTATCCACCAATGTCCTCACCTGACATGCAAAACTGTTAGCATGTTGCAGAGATACCGTATGAGAACCAACTAGTCAGGGATGTTCACAAAGTAGATCACGGAACTGTTACATACTTGGACAAGATAGATTTCCTTCAAAGCAATCTGCTAGCAGCTCACTCAGTTTGGCTTGATAATAACGAGGTAAATTTTTGCCCCTTTAAACATGATTATACCTCTTTCAACAAAACCTAATTCTGTTCTTAAATTTCTATTATTTTCTAACTTGTGGTGAGTTCAATTTTGGGTGATGCTGATATGCAAGCAAACACCCATGACTGTTTATTTCTTGATATGCACCACGACTAACTAAATACTTTCTTATTTCAAATTCTATCTCACAACTTCATTTGGCTTGCTTCAGATCCACATGTTTTGGGTTTCTCAGGATATCTTCCTGCCTGGTAGTTGAGAGACTGATTCCCACAATATAATTGAGACTCTTGTTATTTTTTCCCCATATCCAGTGGATTTTGGATCGAAACCAAATCCCTCTTTGTACTTAGGCAGACAGATTCCATCATTTACCTCTTTCCCGTTATAAGGATTTTATTCCGAGTTATTTTTTAGTTGGAAAGACAGAAGAGACAGAAAGCATAAACATAACCTTTCCTCTGCCACATTTAAAAGTTTGTTGGAATAGTAACCAATCCTCGAGTTAGTGTGATAAACAGTAATTATTCCTGCATAATATTTTTTCAGATATCTCTTCTTTCAAGATCAGGGGTCAAAGTGTCCCACTGTCCTGCTGCTGCAATGCGAATGCTTGGATTTGCACCTGTAAGGGAGATGCTTGATACTGGCGTTTGTGTCTCTCTGGGAACTGATGGGGCCCCATCAAACAATCGCATGAGCATCGGTTCATCTCAACTCTAAACTTTTGAATTCATTTTTACTTGCTTTATAATTGCACTAGATTCAACAATTTCGCATTAGTATTTAAGCAGTTTCTTCCTACACCTCATCATTTTGGATTTTACTTTTCGGAACGCATTAAATCATCCGGCAGACACTCACTACTGTACTCCTATTCTGAAAAAATATTTCCGGAATTGATTTAGTGCGGAAAATAAAATTTGGAATGATGAGTACAGGGAGGAATGCATGAAGAAACTGCCTAGTATTTACTATTTAGCTGACCCAAGTATGCAAATTTAATTTGTTATGTGAAGAATTTTTATTTACTTGTGTGAAGAACTTTTATTTTCAATATAGTATTAAATAGACCACAGAAGCAACCTACTCTCTCAAGGCAGGACAGGTTCATCTAAGATAATGAACACCAAACCCTCACCTGAACGTGAAATAGTGGGAGTCTCTAGCCGCATGGAAAATGTACACTTTTAGTGGATTGAAATTTTCATTTCTAAATTGTATTTGCAGTTGATGAGATGTACCTAGCTTCTCTAATTAATAAAGGACGGGAAGTTTATGCTAATGGAACTACAGATCCAACAGCATTGCCAGCTGAAACTATTCTTAAAATGGTTACAGTTAATGGTGCAAAGTCGGTATTGTGGGATGACGAACTAGGTTCTCTTGAGGTTGGGAAAAAGGTTCGTATTGGTTCACATCATTCGTAAAGTGTAATTATTATGATTTTTTTCTCTCCCTTCTAACTTTTTTCTTTATGTTGAAATATTCCCCTGTTAATCGGAACCGAAGCTGACAGTGTTTGTGATTGTGATTTAATAGGCGGACATTGTTGTAGTCAATCCTTCCTCTTGGACTATGGTTCCTGTTCATGACTGGTACGAACCCATTACATAATTGCTACTTCTGTTAATTATACAGACATTTTATGAGCTTATGAAATAATGTATTGGCTGGCTGCATTCAGCTCGCTTTACTATCACACCTTTCAAAGACCTTTTCAAGTTAGTACATTTACTGTCTACACAATGTGCAGCATTTCCAGCATAGTGTATAGCATGCGATCAGAAAATGTGGTATCTGTCATGTGCAATGGCTTATGGATAATGAAGAACAAGAAGATTATAAACGTGGACGAGGTATTATATTGGATAGTTTTTCTTATGTGGAATGTGAATCAATTCTATATTAGATTGAGAATCCATTCAATAATATTAATTGGCTTAATGAACTAACACTTAAATTGAATAAGGAATGAAGAAGGAATAAGAAGAAAGAAAATAGAAAGAATGAAAAAAGAAGATAAATAGAGTAGAATAAATGTTGTTTCACTGGTTAAAATGACAAATTAAAACTCCATTTATCTGGGTGAGTGAAAAATAGATAAATATACAAAAATCATCTTAATTAATCAAAATCCAAATTTAATTTATTATAAATCTATTAATTTTTAACATATAATTGCTCTTGATTTTTTTTTATGCTTTAAAGAATTGTTTTATTCTTTTTAAAGAAACTATAACATAAGAAAGGCTTCCGCTATCTCCTACTTTGCATGCCTTGAGATGAGTATTTCTTACTCCTCCTTTTCCTTTACTTTCTTCTTGAACTTGACACACGTAATTTCGCTTGATAAACTTACTAAAAAGATCATATAGAGAGCTCATATCAATTATGTTTCAATTGGCCAAGTGTTTCTTCTTTTTTCATTACTCGTCGGTCGCTGGAGAAGTTTAATTTGTATTCCATGATGACAGGAAGAAGTTATTTTGAAGGCAAAAGAAGCTTCTGTTGAACTTCTGAAGAGGGCAGGCATAACATTACGAAGCAGAATGAACATGATTTGAATATGTGGTAGTGAGTATATACACATTGTCTATGATAAGCGCTTGATGCAACACAGGAAATAATGTAGACATTACAGTATCTATGAACTTAGTTGTATGGATGATGATCTTACAGAGTGAGCGTTAGAGCTCTCAAAATATGTTGGAACTCGCAAGCCAATCCGGCTCATCACGGGTTTGGGCCGGGTTGGATTGAAATTTTTTTACAAATTTCAATACGGGTTGATTTTTATCCGGCTCATTTAGAACCCGGCTCATCCGGTTGAACCCGTGGTGAGTCGGGTTGGTGCTGATAAAAGGGTTACATAAGTCTTTTTATTTTTTTATTAAGTTGACTTTACATTTGGGTCATGTTAAGGTGTTTTTTTATTCAATACATAAATAATTTGTATTTTTTTATTTTGGTTTGTATTTGAATTGTATAAAAGTTTATTTAGACTTTAATTATAATTACAATTTAGTTTTGACTAAAAAAAATAAAAAAATAATTTTTTTTTAATTAAGTGAATCCGTGAGCCAACTTATTTAACCCGTCAATCCGTGGTGGATTGGGCCGGATTCGAATTTTTTTGGCTCGCTAAAAAGTGAGTCAGGTTGGGTTGGTTCACTAAATCATCAATTCATTGTGGATTGAGTCGGATCAGACCGGATTATCCGTTTTGACAATTCTAATAAGCATGCATTACTATGTAATTTGGTAAAGAGAGAGATTGTATCTTTGAAAATTATTTAGTTTTTCAATTATCTTTTACCTACTAGTTGTCAAAATCTCAACATACAATTACAATAAGAATACAAAAATTCCATACATGTATTTATCAATTAAACAGGTTATTAATTATTATTTTTAAATGAATTTCAACGACTATAACCGAAAGGAACAAAAATAGTCTATATAAAACTAAAATGACAAATATTGAATTAACAGGACTAGAATAAAAGTTTTTAAAACTAAGCCATAATACAATAAATAGTATTTCGATTTTAATACAATGAATAAAATTATAACTTTTGTAAGTTTTAAGATCATTAATTTTGTTTGAACTTCAATGGTTGATATAATTGATATTTAATGTTAAAAGGAATTCAAGAAACTTTTTACTCTTCATTAATTTTCTATTTCAATAAACACAATTATGTGTTCAATGAAGTGGTAACACTTCTAATAAAATTAAGGGATAAATAGTTTTGTTTTAAAATTATTTTTAAAAGTGATGCTTCGTATTTAAGCTAAATTTATACATATTTCGTTCATGTATTTTATAAAAGTACGTAAAGTATTTCTTATGTATCAAAGGAAGTTTCATACATTTGAATATATTTTACATGATTCTTTGTGTAATGTACAAAGATAAAATAGGTATATAATTTGATTTAAAATAAAAACACAAATGTTCGAAATAAATTAAAATTAAAACATATTTAATCTTAAAATGAATTAAAATTGTAAAGTTGTGGAAATAAGATTATGGTTTTTTAAGAGGATGGGATGAGTTGGATTGGAGGGATAGGATAGTAATTTGTGTGGTGACGGAGTAGAGTTTAAGATAGTAATATATCTGTTGTTAGATTGAGAGTGGCAGTGGCAGTTGCAGACTCAATCCATGGCAGCTGCATTTGCATCTTCGACTACCACATTCAGACCGGTAATCACTGCTATTCTCTGGTCCAAATCAACATTATTATTATTATTAGTAGTAGTATTAGTATTTATTATTTATGATATGATTCGCTTGTGTTTGCTTTGTCAGTCAAATCTTGCAGATATCAAAGGTTTGCATCTACCTAACCCTAATCCTAATATCCTCAAGCTCAGGACGCGGAGGTCTGGGTTTGGCGGTTGTCATGGAGTGACATTGAGTGTGAAAGAAAGGGGAGTTGATAGGGGTTTGAGGGTTCGGGCGAGTTCTTCTTCGGTGGAGGACGCAAGTGTTCAGGCCAAAGTGACTCAGAAAGTATTCTTCGACATCAGTATCGGAAATCCAGTTGGGAAGCTTGTCGGAAGGGTTGTGATTGGACTGTACGGCGACGATGTTCCCCAAACAGCCGAGAACTTCCGAGCCCTCTGCACCGGAGAGAAGGGCTTTGGGTATAAGGGCTCTACCTTCCATCGTGTTATCAAGGATTTCATGATTCAAGGGGGCGATTTTGACAAGGGAAATGTATCTATCTATCTATCTATCTCCCTATCTCTCTTTCTTTCTTCTCTTTCCCATTTTCCCATTCTAATTATTTTCTAACCATCATATATTTCAGGGAACCGGAGGCAAGAGTATATATGGTCGCACTTTCAAAGATGAGAATTTTATTTGTCAGTTCCTCACTCCCTTACTTCCCACTTTACATTTATTTCCCCTTCCTGCTTTCAATTTCTAAACACCTCGTAATTTCACCTGCCTTTCTTTTTCCAACTTTTTCTTATTCTTATTATTTAACAAATGCCCCTGCAACCTCTTCTCATTAGATTCCTCCATCTCCCCGCATATTATTGATATTGCAAATATATATTAATAATACTCATATCTACAATATCTCCAGTGTCTCATACTGGACCGGGTGTTGTTAGCATGGCAAATGCAGGTCCCAACACGAATGGGAGTCAGTTTTTCATATGCACTGTCAAGGTATATTCCTCTTCTTCTATATTTTCCAATTATCTATCTTCTTCTAATGAAACTCCAACCCACCACACCTAGACAGATAAGTTTGAGCCATAATGTTGTCTAACACTATGCTGTCTTTCAATAAACAGCTGTGCTACATTTCTAACACGAAGACTGTTTTTTAACTTTTAAGATTCCTGCCTTTACAAAACAAAAACGCTTGTTCTGCAACTCGTATCAACTTCTAACTTTATTGGCAACTTTTACGTATAATCTTTGCATATTATTCTGTGAAATTATGTTAAAAATCATTGGTTTCATATGTGAAAACCCCAAATGTAGAAAATAGCAATTTTAGATGTATTATAATCAAGGTTGTCAAGGTTACCATTCTACTTAGGATCAAGAGGGGATGCAAGATCATGAAATGTAGGATCGTAGTATCCTACCAAAATGTAAAGTTATACATTTATACTGATACCGAAATGGAAAAGAAATTATAAATGACAACACTAGAGAAGACTTAAAACTGAAATTTCATAACCTTAAATCCCTAGCATCCAAAACTAGTCGCAGTAATCACTTAGATATTAGATAAGGTTTGCTGAAAAATAATCCTGAGCTGCATCTTCATTAATCTCATCGCCACTTTCTCAAGCATTTGAACACCAAATTCATCAATAGGTGCAGCTGATACAGTAGAAGCACTACTAGCGTTCACGGTTGAAACAGAAAGAGGGTTGAGACTTGAGAGACTTAGAGATCTGATTGCTGGATAGACAGTACGCACATTCGCAGCAAGTCTGAATGCACAGCAACAAACAAATTCAGAAATCAGAAACTAGAGATTGAGAGAGATGGGAGGGAGTGACCAAGAGACAGAGAGAATTGGGTTGGCCGTGTAAGGTTCTTAGGTCTGATACTGAGAGAGAACAAACTGATTCAGGGATGAAAGTAAGGTTAAAATGCATTCAGGCAAATCGGCTTCGCATGATCAGAATGAAGTCTGATTCCGCAATCTTGCTCCAATCCTACTACAATGGTCCCACTGATGGATTTTAGTAATGATCCAGCTAGGGAGCAGATTTATAAGGTCTTGAAATGGAGCTAGTCATGGTTTAGCTAGTGATCCTGACAGCATTAATTATAAATTATACTTAAAAGAACTACGTGGTGTCAACAATCTAAAATTTATTAATACTTATGATGAAATGTTAGAAAACTCTTGATGTTTACTTATCTGAAATTGTTTCTGTTCCTTGGTTTTGATATAATCAATTGATTTGATGAATTGGCAGACACCATGGTTGGATCAGAGACATGTTGTATTTGGCCAAGTTTTGGAAGGTATGGACATTGTTAGGTTGATCGAATCCCAGGAGACAGATAGGGGTGACCGTCCTATAAAAAAGGTGACCATCAGCGACTGCGGTGAGCTTCCAATTGCTTGAGGTGATTCTTGTGTATTTTGTTGGTCACGGTCTTTTTCTTCTATTAACTTGTTGAGATTGAGAAAAAACTCCTGCTTTATGGAAATTTTTGTTCGACTATTCTTAAGAGAATCTCAGTAACCTTTTTTTTCATGCTGAACCTAAAACTTTTAGCAGTCACCTGTGTTCTGGTAGAATTACGGTCAAGTTCGAAAATTTAATACCTGTTTGAGTGGTGTCTCCTTAAGCCAAAGTGCAGATTTCATGGGGAAATGGATGTCAAATTAATATCGTTGCAAGTGACTTGTGCGAGACTTTTTTGTGACCGATTTTTGTGTTATCATCGAATTTGGATTTACTATCGGCCCTTGAAGAATGTCATATAATTCTACCCATGGATGGATATCCTTCTCTTGAGTTGTAACAATTTTATATTTTGGATTAATAATGAAATAAATATAAAATAATTAGCAGGAAAAAGATTTAGAGAGGATAAAAATAAAAGAATAAAGGGAAAAACCTGTGTTTTGAATCACAAGAGAAGGAATGAAATACTTTTTCCACCTGTGTGGATGAATAAGTTAAAAGGGGAAGGAAAATAAATTTCGTAAATGTTTTTCGTATCAAGTAAATTAATTTTGTACTGTTGTTTTTGAGCAAAATTATATTATTATTTTATAAAGTTTTTATATTATAAAAGAGTTATTTAATTTTTAAAAATATTTCAGTTACAATTTCTGCTGTGAGAAGAAATATAAGTCGGTGAATTTTAGATTCTAATTTTTTTTTCTCCTTTTAAATCACCCAAAACAAAAGTGAAGCCATTTTAAATGATTACCTTCTCTTGTTGAACCAAGTTGCTGCTGCTGCCGTTTCTTGTAGTCATTGTTGTTACTCTAACTTCTTCATTGCAGTTCTAACTGAACTTTCATTATTCACTAGATTCTCTGAGAGGAAAAAGAATAAGAACGTAAAGAATAAAACGTTGTGTTTCTAGTATTTTTCCTTTTTTATATTATAATAGATTTTTTGTTTGTTTTAATTTTTCATATTCTTAATAATTTGTATATAAATTATTAGTCTAATTGTTATATTTTATTTTCTCTGCACTATTCAAAATTATATAAAATAAATATAAACATTAGTTTAAAATCAAGAATTATATGTTAATTTTTTATTTTTTATTTTGAAAAACATTAAATTGCATTTTAAATAAACTTAAAAACCAAATATTCGATTAAAAGAAAACGTTGATTTAATAAAAACAATAAAGATATCATGCGTACATGCATGCTTTGTAAAAAGTAAAAACAAAATTAGAAACATAATTTAAAATAAATATATTAAATAAATTAAAATTATGTTTCTAAGCACAATTTCAATAAAAGAAAAAGGAAAATGTTTGAAAGCAAAATTTTGCCAATGAAAAACAAATTAAATAAAACACGTGTTTGGAAGAATAATTTCTTTATTATTCATAAAAATTATAAAATTTGTCTATTTTAATAGTAAAAGAAATAAATTACAGCTCTCTGGAAAGAGAAAAAATGTGACAACAACATAAATTGATTGATAGCCACAGGTTAAGAAATTAGCAGTTAAATGATGTTTTGCAGATGTTTGTTGTGGTTGTCTTTAATATGCAAATATGCTATCACAATTAATGGAGCTACCCAACCTATGCTTCCCTATTCTATTCTAACCTACACATCCACTACCCCCATCATTTCCTTCTCTTCACCCCTTTTTTACGGAATTCAAAACTTTACCTAAAATCATTTTTAGATACGTTCATGTTTGTTTACATCATATCATATGAAACGATTCATTTAGGTTAAATATATTTTTATCTTTTAATTTTAAGTGAAAATTAAAATTAATTTTTTTTAGAAATTTTGAATCATTTTAGTATCTTATTTTTTAAAATGTGTAAATTTAATTATTTAAATTAATTTTTTTTTAAATTTATTTGACATTTTAAACGTGTTTCTAAATTAATATTGAGGTTAACACGTGTCAAATCGTGTAAAAAAACTAAAATACTATAATAAAATGTATTTAAAATGTCAAATAAACTTAATAAAATTTGGTTAAAATGATTAAATCTATACATTTATAGAGTTAAATGACTAAATTGTTTCAAGATTTATAATAAGAATTATTTTCAATTTTCACTAAAAATTGAAAAACAAAAAATATATTTAACTCAAATTATCAATATTAACGTTGGATAAAAGTTGAGATCAGTGCGATTATTAGTTTTGGAACTCATGGTCTCGTATTCAACCTAACTATTGTAAAGGGTTCACAAAAACAAACTTACCCAATTCATGGCCTCACTCAAACCACTTAATTGGAATTAAGTAAGGTTGATTGGTTGGATTCTTATCAAGATTCATTGAAAGATAAAACAATCACCACTCTTGCTTCAAAATAATTTCTTTAAAATTAATAATTTTATAAATTTATTATTAGTTAGATGGTAATTAAGATTTGTTTATTTTAATAATAAATTATACGATCACTTTATTTAATATATATATATATATATATATATATATATATATATATATATATATATATATATATATATTCAAACAATAATATATCATTTTATTATTCGACTCCTAAAGTTGCACGCCTGTACATGTATTTAGTTCCATCACAGTTTTCAATATAAACAACAAAGAAAAAGTATATTTGTTTACCTATTGCTCTCAATACTTTTGGAAAATTTGATGAAAAACGTTTATGACGGCAAGTGTTTGATATTCATTATAAAACAAAACAATAGAACATTGACTAAATATATGGAGAGTTAGTTGATATTTTTAGGGAATTGGTCCCTGATAGGGTAGTCATGAAAGGCCTATCTTTCTCAACAAGATTTTTTGATGACATCATAATCAAATATTTATTTTGGTGATCAACTTATATTTAGTGCGAAAATTGAACTTAAAAAAATAATTTTTAGATTTTGTAAAAGTTTGTGCTTCCGACTACATTATATATTATTATATTATATTATGATTATGAAAAAAATTTCGTATCTCATTATTTTATTTAAATATTTTTATTGTTTAAAAAATAAAATAAAAAATTAATTTAATAGATGTCGATTAATAAAAATATTAAAGTCATCAAAAAAAATTAAAAATTAAAAAAAGAGTTTAGTATTATATTATTATTGAAGTATGTTAAATTTATAATTCTCCTATTATGATTTTTTTTTTACCAAATTAGTATGAATCATAATTATGATTTTAGATACTTTTTTGTGAAATTGACATGAACAATAATTATATTTTTTTCTTAAATTAGTATAACCTTAAATTATAAAATTTATAAATTTTTGTATTTTTCTCTATGCTAAAATATGTATAATTTTATACATTATCTTGGACTATGAACATCACTCCACAAAATTAATTAGTTTAAGTGGAGGAGATGAAGAATTTTTTTATTTAATTAAAAAATAATTTATATATTAAAAATATAATTTGTCCAAATTTCATTAAAATCTTTAAGAGAAATTCACTAGGAGGATTCAACAACAATAATAATACTTGAATTTGACTCAGATAAAAGATTCTGACTATCTCCAACAAAAAAAAAAATTAAGACGATGAGTTTGACTGTTATTTCTTATGTATCGTGAAACTTTTTCATATCCACTTAATATGAGACTTCAACTCATAAATGTAAATTTTTCTATTATTTTCTTCTACTGATATTTAATTTTAATGTAATATTTTCTTCCCCTAATATTTATATTACCAAAATAAATTATCCTTAACCTCATTGATATGATATGTTAAATATATTGTGGTACTCTTCTTGATTTTTTTTTTCTTATCACGTATAAGAGAAATTTAATAGATAACCTAATAAATTTTAGTTCAATTTGAACTAGTTTCACGGTCTAAGTCTCCCTGTTATAAAATATATAAATTAATTTAAAAGGTTTTAGTTTTAATTAATTATCAATCTTTTGAATAAACTTTTGGTTACTTTTTTTAACAGTTTGATTATGAACACCCGCTAAATATATGTTGATAGAGAAATAAATATTAAAGGAGATTAGTATATGATTTAATAAGTTTTTTCTATCATTAAAATTGGATAAATATATTGAATATAGATTCATACTTACTTCACCCCTCTCACGTACAATACTATGTCACCCATCTTATGTGTATTTATATTTACATTGCAGTTCAAACTCGTTATTTAAAATCAAAGTTGCTGTCCTAAATATATGGATAAACTATTTATATTCTTTAGTGCTAGAAAATTCGCACTCACAAATTTAGTTAAAAAAAAAAAAACACATCTATCCTCATTTTTTAACATTCCTTAATTTATTAATGTTTATACGGAAAAGATATTAGAGAACTTAAATATTGTCATACCTCAATCCTTAACTTCTTGAGCTGGTTCTTTCTCGACCTCTACATGTCATCTGCTAGCAGAAAGTCTCTCAAAGTCAAATCTCAGAGGGGATTAATGAAAAGCGTCTCTTTAACTGCTGAGGTTCACGTGTATTTATAGAGTTATTAATTATGTTTATCGTCTTTTGTGGGCTGGACTAATGTTTGGATTCTAGATGGGCCTGGACTTGGCCCAGATCCTGTGTTAGTGTTCGTTGGTACTAGGGACCTTGTTTGTGACATTCTAAGTTTGGTATTATCGACTTATTATTACATATTGTACTGGACGGCTTGGGCCACTATGTTATACTTAAATGGTTATCGATTTATTAATTTTATTTGTGGGACTATGCCTAGACAGTCTTGGCCGTGTACTTGCCTTAGTCCGCCTAGATATAGTACAATTAATAAAAGTCGGCCTTCATCTTTATACTTCCAATAAACTAACACTTACTTCACTTATTTTATTTTAAAATAACATATTTACTAAAACATGAATAAACAATTTATACAAAAACAAATTTTAAAATTTAAAATTGTTCTCGTATTTCCTAACATTGTATTTTAATATAAATTTCAAATTAAAAAAAATAAAATACACTAAATTTGAATTGTTTAATTTTTTTAAAACATTTTATTTGAATAAAATAATAAGTTTATTAAATTTTGATTTTATTATTTGAATATTAATTATAAAAAAATGAACAATTATAGAAATTCACAAAGTACTAGTTTATGCTATTTCTTAAAACAATTGTTGCCAAAACATTTTTTTTAGCTACCATTGATAAGGGTTTCTTTTTGTTGATGTTGATCATAGTTGTTTTTATTGATATTAATCTATGTTGTTATTTTTTTTAAGTCGTTGGTCAAAATTATTTTTTTATCAATTTTATAAAAAAGTTTCAAAGTATAGAAAACAATCTTCATCATGATTGACTAAAATTATTTTCCTAAAACATCAAAGAAAACATTATTAACTTTGATTAAAAATAAGTCTAATTTACACAGAAGGATTGACATCACCCTTAATTCAAAACCTTAAAATAATGAATTTATAAATCTTCATCCTTATATAATACTCAACTTTCTTAATTTGATTCAATATAAGACTTAGATTCACACTTAAATTTCTAATAATAAATAATATCTGCAAATATCGACAACCGAAAACTATAATCCTAATAGGTGTAAAAAGAACACAGTTGGTATTGGTTGAAAAATAATTTTATGAACATTGGTTGAAACAAATTCAGTAACATCAATAAAGAGCTAATTTTTATTCACTACAATGGATAAATAATCCCAACTGGCATCAGTAAAAATTTACCCTAGTTGATATAAACTTGAAAATTTGTATTTAATATTGATAAGAAAAAAACACTTTTGAGGTTGATATAAAAAGCTTTGATCAATGTTAATAAAAAATAATATTGGTTTATATCAATAATCATGAGATATTGACCGAAAAAATAATCATAATTGATTGTAATTGGAAAGAAACTCTAGCTAATATCAATTCAAAAATATGTTGATCTAATAATGTTTCGACCTTGATCGAACCAACGACATCTCAACCGAAATCATAAAATATAACCGAAATCATAAAATATATTTCAATCTTGATCAAGTTCTTACGAATAAATATAAAGAAAATAAACATACATATAGAGTAAATATGAAAAAAAAAATCTTATCTTTTAAATAAAATTTAAATTTTATAATTTAAAATAATTAAATTACTTTTAATTTTATCAAATTACATTTTTTTAATTTAATCGTTCAATTAATATTTTTTTTCTTCATAAACCATTTCAAACTCTTTCATTTTATGAAGTTCCTTTAAGAATTTTTCATCCAACACAATTTAAGATAGAAACAATCCACACTACAGAAAGTTTAGAGTCAATAATAGTAAAAAAAAAGAAAATCTTACATTGCACAAATATATTTTTTACACTTGCCAACTTACAAAAACAGTAACATTCTTGTAAGTTATTAATAACAAATATAATGAAGAAAGCATGTGGGTCAATCAAATTATTTCCAAAGACATAATGAACCCCGTCTCAGGAAACAATTAAGCAAAAATCTGCTGTTATTAATTCGTTGTGACCATCTTGTCGGTAAGCGGAATAATAAAGAAGAAATTAAAAGCTGATTTAAGGTCACCATATCCATCTCTGCAACTAGGTTACACTAAATTAACAATGCTTTCAAACTTTATTTTATCATAGTAACAAGCGTATTTAATAAAATTACTTTTTAATATAAAACTTAAATTATATAACTAATTAATAATATATTTTATATACAAAATGAATTTTATTTATACAATAAAACTTATGAAAGTATTTTAATTTACCAACTTAGAAGTTTATCATAGAAAACAATGAAAAGATCCTCATCAGTGGATTATGAGCTAATAACACAACAAAACTTACATTACCTTTTATTTATATATATTAATATATAGTTAGCTAACTTTTGAGATCTAATTTTCCGAACACTTGTGTTGTTGAAAAACAAATTTTATCAAACTATCGTAATTCCTTAAAGTAAGATTGTAAGGAAGAACTTTCCAACGTTTTTTTTATGATAATTCAAATAGAGTATAATGTGGTTAGTACCTTTACATATACCTCATTAATTTTGTATATAGTATTAGATTAAGCAATTGGTGAATTAAAAAATTGATAGAAAACAACATAAGGAGTTGATGGTTATGAATGGTAGTTTTGAAAAGTTGATGTTGGGTGGGTAAGTAGTTGAAGGTGAAGGAGATGAAGCTAGGCAGATAGTGTTAAAAGTTGTGTGTGTGAAGGAAGAGAGAGAGAGATTTATTTCCTTAATTATATGATACAAATAATAATAATGCATGGGTTGGGGGCAAACACATTAACTTCTGGGTCTGCTAATGTACAACACGCCACACCACACCACACCTCACACACATATACATAGCCATATGATATGCATGTGCATGCATGCATTGTGAAGTTAAAATGGAAAAGGGGAGGCATTTGGACTCAACAAATCAATCGGAAACTGAATTTTACTTACATATATATGACCAAACATCGATGGATATATGAATTATTATGTGCCTCACAGTTATTGTCCACCTTCCACATGATCGGATTAACATTGTTTAGGACCCCACAACCCATAAGGTTATGTGAATGTTGACATAGAATAACAAACAATCTTGTAACTATCTCTATGTTTTTCTCCTTTTATCACATACACATAATAACCAACCTCCCTTCTGGAATGCATCATTTCTTTCTCTCATCACTTTTCCTCACAACTCTCTCAAACAAAGGATGAAGGTGAGTAAAGATAATGAATTATTGTAGGATTATGCACGTATAATATTTTTCTAATTCTATACTCACCCACTTTTCTTTGCTCCAGTTACTTGGGTGGATGCACAGAAAATTTCGTCAGAATACCGCTGAACCCTTCAAAGACTTGGTCATCGGTAACTTTCGTTTCATATCATTCGGCTACAATTTTCACTCTACTTTGATTAATTAATTACATCTGCTTTTGTGTTAAAGGGACTTGTGATGATGAACACAACTACCCGAATCCCAAAGGAAGCTTTGGGAATTACAAACATGTGAAACAAAGTCAGAAAGAGCAGACGATAAGAAAATCTTTCGCTGGTGTGGAAGACGATGAGTACGACGAAGATTCAGCGGGTGCCATGTACGAGCTCTTCCACGGCTTCCTGGCGATTGGAACCCTGGGTTCGGAGCCCTCAACAACGCCAACATTTGCCATATCTGTGGAGAACATAACCGAAAAGGAAGATGAAGTCACTGAGAACGAACTGAAGCTGATAAACGACGAGCTGGAGAAAGTTCTGGGAGCGGATGATGAGTCGTCGTGTGGGAGAAACAGCCATGTGAGCAATGGGAGAAGCAGCCATGGAAGCATAATAACGCTGAGCGGGAAGCCGTTGTTGGAAGGTGGAGGAGAGTCAAACGGGAATGGAAGTGCCGTTTGCCCACTTCAGGGGTATCTGTTTGGATCGGCGATTGAGTTGTCAGAAACCACAACCGTGGCTGTGGCAAAGCAGAAGGAGCACAGGACTTCGCTCGGCGAGCTGTTCCAGCGAACCAAGCTGGCTGAGGAGAGCATTGGAGGAAATAATAAGGATGATAACAAGAGAACTGAGAGGGAAGCAGACAAATCTGCCATGCATCTCATGAAAAAAAAGCTCAAGAAAAGAATGCTTCACACTTCTTCCCGAACCTCCTCCACTGCACAACCTCCTGTTGATTCTGCTTCAGCTGAGAGAAAACTGCATAAGGTGCACTTTCACATTCTTCTTTCTCTTCTTCACACACACACACACCTATTTCCTCTATACTTTCTTAAGCAACGGCACTTAATTCAATGTTTTCCGATTGTGGGTCGCAGATTCTGCATATGTTTCACAGAAAAGTTCATCCTGAAAATTGTACGGGTGCACAGAAGTGTGATAAATACCAAAAGAATGAGAACAAGAAGAAAACAATGAGTGAGGTGGTGCAGGGAGAGGACGATATAATGATACACCCCAAAAGAGCAGTGTCAAAGGAAAACATCATGCGACAATATTATAAGATCCAACCAAATCCATTCCACTTTGCTCTTGGCTGTGAAGATTCATCTGACAATAAGGAGCACTGGATCAAAACAGATGCTGATTGTAAGAATGCAATTACGAATATCATAAATTATAATTCTGAAATACGTATATCATGAATGAGACTTTTAATTATACTGCAGACTTGGTGTTGGAGCTCTGAAGATGGAAGACTGATGTTGGGCTGCAGCAGCAATATATGATATGATATGATATTGAAAAGAGTACGTTTGGGAGAAGAAGTAAATAAGAGAGGTAGTCCCTCTAATTACCTCTTAGTAGTGTATACAATATAGTAATAATTAATAATAGACAGTATCTGTGGTTGAAATAAAATTGTGAATGATGTATAAATGAAGTATATAAAAGATAATGTATGTATATGGTGTGCAATGCAAGGACAAAAGAAACATTGGAGATTGAAAGGAGTGGTAGAAGACCATTATATATGTGTGTGCAGAGTATCTCAGTTGTTTATTTCTATGGATCTTTATGTTTGTTTCAAACTTACAACCTTATGTGTTTGGCTGCCTAGTCCTACATTCAATTCCATTCTATTATCTATTCACTATTCACTCCATATATAATACATTCCAATAAATAGATCATAAAACATTCATTATTAATTAACATTAATTATATATATGCTTAATTATTTATTACTAAATAAAGTCAAAATTATTTTTTCATAATATAATTCCATTACATTGATCTTTCTATTTAATATGTTTGTTTGATCTTTCTATCTTATACCATCTCTATAAAAAAAAGTCATCATCTTTCCATTACATTGATCTTTCTATTTAATATGTTTGTTTGATCTTTCTATCTTATACAATCTCTATAAAAAAAAGTCATCATCTTTCCCATCCAGATATCCAAATTCAACGGGTATAAAATTTTTATCTCATCCCCATCCCATGGGTAACGGGTATAATCTCTTACCCATACTCGTACCTGTTTTCTAACTACTTCAATATTAATCTTTATAAAAGAAAAAAAATTACTGTAAAAAAAACATAATATTATCAAATCTTCAATATTAGGACGACGATCGTTTCTTCCATATCAAATACTTTGAAATAAATTATAATTGTTTACATTTTATATTAGAATACCAAATAAAATTTCATGAGAACCAAAACATTTATTAAATTTGCAAACTACAAACATTAATCAAACTTAGTTGATAAAATTAAAAAATATTTTAAAAAATATATAAAAAGGAAAACAAATATTCAAATTAAAATATATTTTAAATGTTTGTTTACTTCAATTTTTTAAATTCTAATGAATATCTTTTTTATACACTAATAAAAATTATAATACATCACTTGATCAAAATGACACAGAACAAATAATAAACATAATAATAAAATTTTGACATAGATTTTGTATCTTCTGAACTACAATATATGTTGGATAGTGACAAAAAAAATTTATGGCAATTACATTAAATTTTTATATTATAGTAAATAAAAGTTATTTATACAATTAAAGTGAAAAAATTACAGTATGATTGATAATGAGTTAGGAAATAAAAAATAATTAGATATAATATGTCAAAATATTATTCTACATGATGAAAATAAATAATAAATAAAAATATTAAAAATTTAACAAATGTGTGTCTTAGACATAATTTGAGAGACTATTGAAAGAAATCGCACAAAAGGAATCAAATGTATAATTAAGGGTATAATAAAATGAAAAATATTTTAGAGATCTAAATTTTTTTTTCAAATATCAACATACATACTCAAGGTTGAAAAAAAATGAAAATTATTTTAACAAAATAAAAGAGTTCTTCAAATTAAACAAAAATTAATAATAATAAGTAAATAAATTTTTTTATATTACCTTAAATTGACAGTATTAAACATTCTCATGTGAAAGGAAAATATATAATAAAGAAAAATAGTAAAAAATAATAGAAATATTCAAATGTGAGGTGTAAATTTTTTTTAATTGACATACATCATTTTAACATAATTACATAAAGGTTATAATAAGATAAAAAATATATTGGAGATGTGAATGAGTTTCATGACAAACCAAATAATTAAAAAAAATAAAAAATAGAAAAAATATATATAGGATTATTTAATTAATTGTGAATATTTTAATAATTTAAACCAGAACAAAAATATGACGGGGACAAGTATTGTGGCGGGATATGTACATCCCATACTCATCCTCATACCCAATTGAAAAAGTTGGAGATTCTCCATACCCATACTCAGTCAATGCGGGGATTTTCCATCAAAACAGGGACGGGTTTGGACAATATCCACAGGGACGAGTTTATTTGTCATCTTTATCCATATTATTTTGTAAAAAATAATTAAACAAAATGTACCATAATCCACTACCTTACGTATAAAGTTTGGGATGTATTTAATTGAAGAGAATTTATCTTTGTAAATTTTACGTTAATAAATTATTATTTAAATATTATAATTATTTATTTATTTTCAAAGTTTAAATATCAAAATGTATAAATTTCGAGACTAAGAACGTATTCAAAAGATTAAGATTTATTATAAAGATAGTATAATATTTGTGTTAAAGTTGTTATTGCTTTTAAAATCTGAATAAAACACTTATTTAAAAGTTGTAAATACTTACTGGAGGATGAAGATGATAACGAATATTTATACATAACTCCATCCTGCCGTATATCATCGCTTTCAATCACTAAAATATTATATAATATTCATATAATTATATTTTTTTTTAAATTTGAAATAGAAAAATGAAATTATATATTATTTTGACATTAAATATATAAAAATATCATATTTTATTTATTATTATTTTATTAATATTTTAAATATTGAAGAGGTAGATAAGAATGAAAGTAATAAACATATCTCTTGATAGGAACGAGGTGAAAAGATCTATATCTTTTACATATAAAAATGTGAATGCATTTTTACAAAAATACAATTTTTTAATTTACTAAAATGACAACTTTTAAAAAAAATAAGTGATATGAATAAGTTGTGTCTCGATTTTACTGTGAGGAAGTTATTTATAATAGGATGACACAACATTAATACAATATTTTTAAATTGATGTTATATTAATGTAGTATAATTTTAGTTCAGTATATATTAAATTAAAATTTTGTCAGAATTAAACATCTATATTTCATTTTTGGTATAAGTCATGTGAGAGTGACACAATTTCAACTTAAAATTATACAAGATGACATAACTTTAACTTTTAAAATGCTCTAAGGTAGAATTATTAACGTCGACACGACTTTTTTACAATAAATTCATGTCATATTGACATAATTTTTTTATAATAAAATTATATCACTTTAACCTAACTTGTTTACATAAAGTTGTCTAGCCTTAAAACAACTTGCTGGTATATATAATATTTTTAAAAGTTGTTTATTTTAATAAATTTTGTAGTATTTTTAAAAGTTATTTATTTTAATAAATTTTAAAAGAATCACATTACTTTAGTAAAATAACATAAGAAGAACGAAAGAATTTAGGTTAAACAAATATTATTTCAATCCATTTAAACATTACTTGTATTTATTATTTTAAATATCTACAAAAACGGAATCTGATAAATCAAAAGAATGTTAAAAGTGCCATTAAGACATTAATTAAGGAATCATTAATCTATATTAATATCATTATTTTTACATTAAAAACTGAAATAATGAAATACATTAACTAAAATAGCATAAATGCATATTACATATTTTTTTAAAGACAAAAATATATTTTAAAATTTTAGACAATAATTTTTTATACAAAATAAGGATTTTGGAATTTTTAAAGTCTTTACTCAAATTAATACTTTAATTATTTCTTCTTTTATAATTTTAGATGTTCAACATTATTTTTTTTCTTATTTTTCTATTAATATAAACTTTCTTATGTTTAATTATATTTAATTTTTAATAATATTAAAATATATTTATTTTATTATTTAATTTTTATTAATAAACATTAAATAAAATATAGAACATACTGTATAACATTTATGAGTATTTTTATCATTTAACTAAAATAAAATTGTATCAATAGTTTGTTAAATCAAATTTTAATTAATATTACATTTAATTATGTATTTTTATAAGATTTTGTATGTATTAACTATTCTTGACCGGCAGGTCAGCGAGAGCAATCTCGAAATGAAATGATGGAAATGTTTCTCGTGGCCTCCCGCAAAGAGAATAATAAATAATTAGTGGGCAAGGCCTGGCCCAAATAAAGATAGTGGGCAAGGCCCAGGCAATTCATTATTAGTCTCTTAGTTACGAAGGCTAAGGCGGCGCGGTGGTGGTGGTTAGCGGAAGAGAAATGCCGAAGAGAACAACGCACACGTACTCAAGCGAGGATGCGGCTCCGGAGGGTCCACACTCCGATCTCTTCGTCTATTACTGCAAGCACTGCGCTTCCCATGTCCTCATCACTGGTTCGTTTCTTCCGTTCTCAATTCTCAATTTCTCCGTTTCGTATCTCTGTCTCAATTCCTCTTTCGTCCACGCGAAGATACCCAATTGCAGAAAATGCCCAAAAGGAAAACCGACAAAGCTTATGTACTCGACAAGACCAAACATCTCGCCCGATTCAACATTCACCACGCCGGAAAAGTTCTCCTAAAGAGAGGCGAGGGCAAATTGGAGAAACAATACCGCATGAACTGTATGGGCTGTGGTCTTTTCGTTTGTTATCGCGCCGAACACGATTTCGACTCTTCCTCTCTCATCTATGTCCTTGATGGTGCCCTCAGCACTGTTGCTGCCGAAACCAACCCCCAGGATGCCCCCGTTCCACCTTGTATATCGCAGCTTGAAGGAGGCCTTGTTCAGGTTGCTATAGAAGTTGAAGATCGTGCACAACGTTCAGCAATCACCAGTACCCTTTCTCTTCCCTAGTAATTTCATCTACATATGCTCCACATCCCACTTTCTCTGCTTTTCGGGCTACATATGCAAATCTCTCATTCATTATCTTTTGAAAACCCCATGTGCTTCCATATTTCTATGCTTCCCACCCTCTCATATTTTCATGGATAGATTAAGAAACAGTATGGTATTATGGAACAATGATGTTTTGGAGGCCTTAATTAAGAAGAGGAAATCAAAATGGAGCTAAAATGAGAAATTTAAGAATAAATGCGCACATTTTCATCCACATTCTACCATAGAGTTGTAACTTGCTCTATATAATGCAATGCTTGCAGTACATTTACTGTGGAATGTCATATAATTTCTTGATAAAATCCCCGATGAATCTTGAGGATTAAATTTATATTGTTTTTTTGCTGTATCAGGAGTAAATGCCGATGATGTTCGAGTCACTGTTGCTGCTCCTGCTGCCCGTGGAGAGGCCAACAACGAACTTTTGGAATTTATGGGAAAAGTATATTTAAAACCCTCTTTGTTTCTTTTTTTATTGGATGTGGGTTTTGTCTTAACATCAAGGTTGTTTACCTTGTGACTCTGTGGTCACGGGATCCGGTTGCAAAGATGGCCTTTCTTCTTAGCTGCCTAGTGCCTACACTACACATGATCCTCCTTGAACTCTCAGGACTTTTTTTGTGGCCCTTTTATGTTATTTTGTCTCTTTGCTCAATCTTTCCCTTTGGCAGAAGACAACTGTAGCACTGACAACTTTCTGCTACACATTTTTTACATAGGTTTTGGGTTTGAGATTGAGTCAGATGACTCTTCAGAGAGGATGGAATAACAAATCAAAGCTCCTTGTGGTGAGTTACATTATTATCAAGTATACCAAGCATTCACATTGATATGAATTTGGGCTTCTTTCCAAACGATTCTATTCTGAATAATCTTATCAATTCCACTGGCTTAATTATTCTTGTTTCCCTCCTATAACATTGTCCCTTTGTAATTATTTTCGCATTTGACGACCGTTTCAGGTGGAGGATTTGACTGCTAGACAAGTTTATGAGAAGCTTTTGGAGGCTGTGCAACCTTAACGTTGTTTGTTTAGCTTTAGTATCCATGGTATCTGTCTGGCTTCTGTGAGGTTCATTTGCATTTCCCATATTAAGCCAGGTTGAATCTCATTTTTTATGCAAAAACGAGTGAGGTTTAACTTTTTCAGTTGTAATGTTGTTTATTAGATTCTCAACAAAGCATGGCTACGGTGCAATAGAAACCTTATTTGTCATGCTCATGTACTATAAACACTTGATTGGACGGCATTAAGTGAACAAAATCTACCTGGTTAAGAAACGCATCAATATCTTTCTCTTTTTTCGAAATATCAAGGGTAAATTATGTATTGCACTCTACTTTCACAGTTTGTTAAATATTTTTTAATAAGGTAATATTTTGACACATTTTTAACTCATTATCCTAATTAATTTTTAATTATCTATTTTGATTATTTTTAGTGGTGTGATATAATAATTAAAGGATGATTAGAGTAGTGGATTAAATATGGATAAAAAAATATCAAAATATCATTATTTTTATAATTTGGGTCACTTAATTTTTTTCTTCTTAACGTTGGTTTATTGTAAAATATTATTTAGTTTTAATTATTGTTGTTTATCTAGCTCATGTCAATAGAATTCAGTATGATATAGGAGAACTGTCCAAATTTAATTTTGATATGTTATCTGCGTAGTTTTTATATTATTTACTAATTAGAAATTGTTTTAAAAATTGTAATTTGAGCTTGTCGCATTCAGATTCTTTAAGTTTACCATTTGAGTTTTATAAAGAAATTTCGGTGGAGCATGTGAAGCCTGTAGAATTTAAGACTCTTATACTGTACAAAATAGTATCTTAAATTGTAAGTAATTTTTCAAGTTAAAATATAAGTACAAATTATAAAATTATAAGTTTTATAGATTATTTTATCAATAGAAGACCTAATAATCTTAAGTTTTTATAAATCTGAATTTTTTAATTGAGTTCTAAATAATTATTTTTAATTTATCGAGTATTTGGAATTTTTAAAATATTAGAAGACAAAATTTCTAATGGATTTAAATAAATGTAAGTTTACAACACATAAGTTAATTAATTATTTTAAATTATAATTTACATTTTTTATTTTTGCAATCAATAATTTTATTATTAAACAATTTAAAATGTTATTAATTTTAAATCACAAATTTTATTATACAAGAAATTAATATTTTTAAAAATTACAATATTATTTAATAAATAATTGTTACATGTTATTTTATGACCAACCACATCATAATGTAATTTATTATATTATTTAACATGTTATTTAATTAACGTAATAAATTATTAAAATTATTACGATATTTAATAAATTTGTAAAATTTTATCGCGAACTATACTACTTTGATTTATATTTACAAACTCAAAGTAAATAATTTATTTCAATAAATAGTGAATAGTATGTCATCTTAAATAAATTTATTGAAAAACGAGCTACTTTGAATAAAAGTTTAACTGTTATGTCATTTTTGTAATAAAATCAAATCCCAATTTATTTATTAGTTTTAGGATAACATTTTTATATACATTAGCAGGTTAAAAGGGGTTCATACAAAAATATTATTAATAGTTATCTTAATTTTAATGTATAAAAATAAGGTAATATTTTTGTTGTTTTTCTTCTATTTTTCTGCAATTTTTCTACCTACCGTAACTGAATTGTATCAATTAAAATATTGTAACTAACAATACTCATTATTTAAAGGAAATTATTTATAATTTCTTATTGTATAATATTTGCTAAAACAATGAAACTATCTGCATTTAACATTTTTACTAAAGTAAATTGTATTAATGATTAATTTAATCTCTGCTCAAATCTGTGATGTCTTTAAAATATAAATTGTTTAATATATAAAAATTAGTTTCTTGAAGATATACTAAGACAGAACGAAGCGATCTAATAAAAGTAGATAGTTTTATCATTTTTATGATATTAAAAAATGTTGGAAACCTTTATCGTTTTGTTATTTAATATTAAAAGCATGTATATTTATGTGGTAGGAACATTTATAATGAAGATTTAGAATAAATGAAGGTGGCATCCCATCCCGTGTTGTCTTCTTGGGGCACCAGTTGCAGTGTTGATGATAAGGAGATGTGTTTGAGCCTTGGAAGGGAAGGATATTTAGGGAAATTTAATAAAGTGTTTGGAGGCACGTGTTAAGGAGTTGAGAGGGAATGGGTGTGCACGTGTGTAATGCTCACACTCCAAAATATCATCATCTTCTTGATCTTGAGTAAAGAGGAAGAGGAGAAGGAAGAAGAAGAAGAAGAGTAGAAGTTAGTTTTACGTAATGGATTCTCTACGTGTGTATGCGTCTACCATGCGCCCATGCTTCTGTGTGTGTGCCCATCCCTCCACTCCCACTTCTTCCTACAAGACCCATCTCAGATTCGTTCTTCCATCGCTCCTTCCCCTGCGCCCTCTCCGTCTCCGCTTGCCTCCGCCAATCTCCGCTCTCTCCTCCCCCCAAACCCAAACCAGGTCATTCTCTCTCTTTAATGCTTCTTTTTTATTGCTTACTCCTTCCAACTGACTACTCCCATCAATGCCAGGGACCAAGAACAAGAACAAGGAAACGGTAATCCTTCTTCCGTCTCCATGGACCGCAAAGTTCGTCTGCAAGTTCGATTAGATCACCAAGTTCAATTTGGCGATCACGTTGTCGTCCGAGGATCCGCCAAGGAATTAGGATCATGGAACAAGAATGTTCCCTTGAACTGGACCGAAAATGGATGGGTGTGCAACTTGGAATTTAGAGGGACCGATCACATTGAGTTTAAATTCGTCACTGTCAAAAAGGACTCAACTTTGGTCTGGGAAGGGGGGGAAAACAGAGTGCTGAAGTTGCCCGTGGCAGGTAATTTTACCACCGTCGCTACATGGGACGCAACCCAACAAAATTTGGAGCTGCAACCTTGCGATGACCAACCACAACTACAGGAGGAGGTAGGTAATGCATACGATGCTGCTACTTCTTCTGTTTCTGAAAAGGCAGAGCCAAGTCCCTTTGTAGGTCAGTGGCAAGGTAAACCTGTTTCTTTCATGCGATCCAACGAGCATCGATCCCATGAAACACACATGAAATGGGACACTTCAGGTCTTCATGGCGTGCCTCTCAAATTGGTTCAAGCCGACCAAAATGCCAGGAATTGGTGGAGAAAGGTACTTTACTTCATAATACTCCTTTCCCTCAGTGCCTTCTTTAGAAACCAGTACCTTTCCTTCTTAATCAGCATATTAACTTTATCCATAATTTTCACTTTGAAGCTTGATATCGTACGTGATATTATAGCTGAAGGTTTGCAAGGGGAAGATCGATTGGAGGCTCTCTTGTACTCAGCTATCTATCTAAAGGTCTTGTTCTGTCTTTTTCATTCAATCATCCATGTTCTTCTTTTACCATCTTCTGAGCCCTTCTTACATTATCTGTGCAGTGGATAAACACGGGGCAAATAACTTGTTTTGAAGATGGAGGTCACCACCGCCCCAATAGGCATGCTGAGATTTCAAGGCTTATATTTCGTGAACTAGAGCGACACACTACTCGGAAGGATATATCTCCACAGGTGATCTATTATTACTTTTGACTGTGGATCATGTGGTCCTGATTGCATTATAGATGTTGCCGATGTTTAACAAAAGTTATATGAGGGTGGGTATTTATGTCATAGGTTCTACATTGCAGTATATTTTACATGTGTTAGTGTATTTTACATAGGAGAAAAAAGTTGGATGAAAAAGTTATATAAACTTTTCTAGAAGTTCAAATTAATTTATGCATAAAGTTATCTCTTATCTGTTTTTTCTTAAACCTCTCTTTGCCTTGTACTTAAGTTAATCTTAATTTCTGTAGAAATTTATTTCATTGTTCTTGTTTTCTTCTCTTAAAAGCATTTATGGAGAAGTTTATTCAAACAAACTCTTATTTATATTTTTTGAGAATAGCATTATAGTTCAAAATTCAGTCAATTAGTTTCACATCTTCTTAATACTTTCCTTGTCTTTTTTGTTTTAAACTTTTGTAGCAATTGTTCTGATTTAAATTATTTGCTTAGTTCAGCCATGTCCTTTAAAATGTCTGACATACAATCAATGTTAGACGTCCGGGAATTGGAAATTTTTGTTTAAAAGTGTTTTTGAAAACTTGATATAATATTCCTATACATTTACCACCTTTTTTATATCTTGCTGTCCAGTAAAATTTAAGCCTTATTTCTTTCATTTACCATATTTTCATTAACATACAGGAAGTTCTAGTCATCCGAAAGATTCATCCATGTTTGCCATCATTCAAGGCAGAATTCACTGCATCTGTACCTCTTACTCGAATTAGAGATATTGCTCATCGAAATGACATCCCACATGACCTTAAGGTTTTTCTCTTCATAGTACATAAAGTATGAAATCTCATTGCCGTTCAATGTTAATAATAGGTCAACTTTTATCTGTGTTGTTTATTGCCCAGTTACAAATTAAGCATACAATACAAAACAAGCTTCACCGAAATGCTGGGCCTGAAGATTTGGTTGCTACAGAAGCTATGCTTGCTAAAATCACAAAAAACCCTGGAGAATACAGTGAACCGTTTGTAAAGGAATTCAAAATATTTCATCTAGAACTCAAAGACTTCTTCAATGCTGGCAGGTTTGACATGAATATGCAGAAGTTTTGGCTTCTTCTTCACATCAATTTCTCTTTTTATAATTTAAACATTATGTAGTTTTCTCTCAAAAACTCCCCATCATTATAATTTAAACTGCATGAACTTTTACTGTTAGCAGCAAAGTATTCATTATGAAGTAATCAGATTTTCCTTAAGTCAGAAAATCAACCGGTTAACACTATGTAATAGTTTTTCATTTTATGAGGTCCCATGTTCAATTCCGTTGGAAGCAACTTGCTGTAGAGGCTCCAATTAAAATGGTGATTAAATGAATTAGTCTCCTACATTGTAGAGCATGGGGAGTGTCGTACACTCCACATGTAGAGAAGCTGCTTTAGACTATAGAACTTGTAGGCTGTTCCAAGCAAGGTCACTAGACTAAATCTTCTTGTGCGAGGGCTTGTCATCTCTTGTGAATCCTGCAGTAGTTTGACAGGGTTTGGGGGGGAGGGTGGCAGAGGGGAGCCAACATTGAAGTATACTACATTTCCAGGATATTTTCAAATAATTTGGGTTTGTGTTTAATTAGTGACTGAAAGATCAGGATTGTTCACTTTTGAGTCAACATATTGTTCACTTTTGAGTCAACATAGTGTACTAAATTTCAAGGATATATTCAAATCATTTAAACTTGTATATACTAGTACTGGAAAATCATAATTTGATGCTTTCACGAATGGCTTCGTCATGTTGCGTGCAGTCTTGCTGAACAGCTAGAATCAATTCAGGAATCTATGGATGAATATGGCATTTCAGCACTTAATTCATTCTTGGAGTGCAAAAAGGTAAATTTTCCTGTTCTGATTTTCTTGCATTTATATTTCTTGATTTGGTCTCAATGTTTGCCACTAGAGTAAACTAATTATGGAGTAAGATGTCAGCTGACTCATGGTAGAATAATTAGTTGTTAGTGAGTTAGCATGTTGGGAGATGAGATACTCGGGAAATGATTAATTGCAATTTGTAGCCTTTCTGACAATTGTTGGGTTTTGATCTCTTGGGCTTCAATTGTGATAAGTGGGTCTCAAGCTTTCTTCCATTCATAATCAGGTCTTTTCATCTAGAATTCATCCAAAACTTAAAAAAATTAGTTGGTGCGGCAACCTACACATTACCCAAATAACCTGAAATGGAGCTCTAACTGCATTAACTCAATTGTCGTGTTGACAATGCTTGAGGGTAAATTATTGTTTTAAAGATAGCAATGAACGGCATAAGGAATGACTTAAATATTGAATGCAACTAGGATGGAGAGGGACTTGATTTTAAGCAGGAGAAACCTTTGAGGGACAAAATTGCACAATTGATGGCGGAGTAAGAATGTAATTAAGTAGTTAGAAAAATAAGTAATTTTTCATATAAATAAGAAAAAGTGTGTGCAAGGGAAGGACATGTTGTCAATTAGTGAGGGAATAGGATCTTTTGGGCATTCTGCGGTGTTTGTGTTGAAATTTGTAAACTGGGGAGTACTTCCTCACTTTCTAATAAATGATATTAGGTTCCTATCAACATTAATCAAAACTTTACACCATGTATTTCAACTGCAAATGAACAGTGTAATAATACTGACATTTTAGTTTTTTTCCTGAGAATCAAAAAGGCCCTAGGTAGTAGAACATGATGGGATGTTGGGATCCAATAGTAATTATGGTACTCTAGTCCACATTGGAGGTATGGAATAAGGTCTTGGACTCTCCTGCTGTAATGGATAACTTTTGTAGTGTGGTTCTTTCATAAGATTAGGAGTGTAAATTGATTGTATGCAGAAGCAATCTGACCAGTCTGTTATGGTGCTTGTACTGTAAGATTGAATTTTACATTTATAATTTTTTCCTCCAAAAGTCCTTATCCTCGTCCTTATCATTATTTTCATATCTTCAAGAATGGAACTTGAATTTACGATAGACGAATTGATTTAGGATAATACTTACCATATTCAATGATGCATTATCCTCTCAACCATTTTTCTCTCTCCATTCTCTTTAGTTGAAATACTTCTCAACAAATTATACATGTAGCATAAGAATCATGAAGGTAAAATTTTGAGGTTGTCAAGCTCTAGTTTGGATAAGAATCCTCTCTCCTTCCCCTTTTCATTGGGGGTGGGTGTAAATACTTAGCAATTATCTTATTCATGTGATTGTGGTTCTCAGTTGTTCTGATAGTGGCATATACTGATAAGGGACAATGTTTTGTAAATTTTCCAGAATATGGATACTGCAGCAGAATCAACCGCTGCCACAGAAGATGTAATTAAACTTTTATTTAAAACAATGGAATCTTTAAATGTTCTGAGAGAAACTATTGTAAAGGGTCTTGAAAGTGGCCTCAGGAATGATGCTCCAGATTCTGCAATAGCTATGCGTCAAAAGGTGACACTAGTTTGATTCAATCAATTAGCCAGACTTTGCATTTGATTTTCTTTAATAAAAATGATGGAACATCTTTTGATTCTCATCTTGTTTGGGGGAGGTACAGTGGCGCCTCTGTGAGATCGGGCTTGAGGATTACTCATTTGTTCTTTTAAGCAGGTTTTTGTCCTACCTTATTCTTAATTAAATTACTTTGTGAAATTGTCAGATACTCATAAGTTGAATGAATTTTTATGAAATATACGAAGGACACATGTTGTGAAAGGCATGGAGTACTTGTTAACTACTTAAACAGTAGTAGATAATACTAGAATATAGTGCATAATACTCAGTGCATTAAGATACATGTTTATTAGACCTCAAAGTTAGCTAAAGAATTATATAAATCATCTAATACTTTAAAAGGGCAAAAAATAAGGGTAAAATATAATAATGCAGTGAAGTCAAGCCACTTGATAAGGATGTATCATTGAACTGTGTAGAACTTCTTTGATGGACTTATGAAAATTTTCCAGCCAAAAGCTACTTGTAGATTGTATGACAAGGCCTTTCTATTAGTATCACATTAACTTCTAAACACATATGAATAGATTTCTCAACGAGCTTGAAGTTGTGGGAGGTGCTAGTTGGCTGGCCGCAAATGTGCAGTCAAAAAATGTAAACATGTGGAATGATCCACTTGGGGCCCTTATAATTGGAATCCACCAGCTGAAGTTATCTGGTTGGAAGCCAGAAGAGTGTGGTGCTATTGAAAATGAACTCATTGCCTGGAGTAAAAGAGGCCTTAATGAAAGAGAAGGTAACTTTCTTGGGTCCCTTCTCTGTTGTTTTTTAAAATCATTGTAAACAGTGTTGACTAAGTTTCATTTTAAATGTACTCCCTTTTATTCCAGGAAATGAAGATGGCAAGACAATTTGGACATTGAGACTGAAAGCTACTCTTGATAGATCAAAGAGGCTAACTGATGAATATACTGAAGAACTTCTTAAGATATTCCCTCAGAAAGTCGAGGTTAGAAAGTATTATTATGACGAGGATTTTAGTGGCCTGCAATTTCAATGCCTGGTGCCAAAGGATACTAAATAAATATGACATAAAATGAAGCCGAGATGCAACCAAGACCAGGGATTACACAAATTTAAAAAGTCTGCTCACTGGAAATATATAATTAAATAAGCATAGTTTGTTGGTCTTAATAACACCCTTAATAGTTGTGATGTGTGACCTAAAAATATTTTTGAAATAATTATTATACAACCTTTAGCCAGAAAGGAATCAGAACATGAGTGAAATTCAATTCAGAGAGAGGTATTTGGTTGTAGTTCTTCCTTCGTCTCAAAGTTAAATAATGTATGCCTCGTGATACTGGTACTGTTTAGTTTTCACAGTTGGACTCCTTCAATTTAAATGCATATATCTTGAAATACACAAACTTGTTGTTTTAAATGTTGCAGATACTAGGTAAAGCTCTTGGAATACCTGAAAACAGTGTCAGGACATATACAGAAGCAGAGATTCGAGCTGGGTATGTTAATGCATTGTCCTTCATATTTCTCTTTTGGTTACATTGTCCTTCAGGAAATATTCTAAAGCTTTTTCACCACTATCTGTGATTTTCCTTCATGATTATTCCTCAACTACAGATTTCGTTACCAAACTTAAGGAGTATATTATGAATATACATATTATCTGACTTTTCTGCTGTACATTTTCAGTGTGATTTTCCAGGTTTCAAAACTATCTACGCTTCTTCTAAAAGCTGTTAGAAGTACCCTTGGTTCTCAAGGTTGGGATGTTCTTGTTCCAGGAGCTGCTTTAGGAAAATTGGTTCAGGTACCACTACCAAGTTGCATCTAGAAATATCATGGACAATGCTATTATAATATTTACTGTGTTCTTCTGAGTATGAGAGAGAAACCTTTTACACAAAACCCTTAATGCATTTACAGAAGTAATTCATCCCTTGCGTAAATATCTTAAAAGGTAATTTATCCTTACACTAAAACTACTGCAAGATAGAGCTTAAGTGGTAATCCAGCATAACTTCAAGTCACAAATATTATGGTGTATTTTTTTTCATACATCAATACTTGACCATCAATATATTTTTTTACTGCAAAGAGAACTTGCAGCGTATAGCATATTTGTGTTGAAGTAATTGAACCGAAAGACAGATATCATATCTCTCCAGATCCTTCATTCCATAGTCTTTCATCACCCATCATGGATAAAAACCTCTGAAACTTCACTCTTTGGTTGATAAAGTCCACGAAAGCAGTTACTAATAAGAAGGAGACACATGGTGTAATAAAGAAATCCAAGAGATCAAGTAATTCCGTACTATCAATTATCATACAGAAGTCTGCAAGTTGAGGAAAGACGGAAAAAAAAAAAACAAATGGATACTAACAAGGGTAGGGATATCCTCATTCTTGACTAACATGAGTGTGGGTTTCTTTGAGCTAGGTTGAAAGAATTGTTCCTGGTTCACTACCATCATCAGTGGAAGAACCTATTATCCTTGTAGTTAACAAAGCTGATGGTGACGAAGAGGTAACTACATATATATTTGTATTTGAGAGTATATGGAAATATTAAAATATTAATATTTATAAGTTCATTACAATGACAGGTAACAGCTGCTGGGAGGAACATAGTGGGAGTTATACTTCAGCAAGAACTGCCTCACTTGTCTCATCTTGGTGTTAGGGCACGACAGGCCAGTCTTCTTTTTAAGTATCCAATCAATGATTTTAATGTTTGAATATCTACAATATGACATTCGTACTGCTATTGTTTATTACAGGAAAAAGTCGTCTTTGTCACATGTGAAGATGAAGAAAATGTTGCTGATATACAAAGGCTGATTGGGTCATATGTGAGGTTATATGTTCAGAAAATTTTCGCATCCATTATTAATTGTTTTTAAAACCGAACCATTTCTTTTTTGGTATTTTGACATGATCTTTTGAGCAAGATCTAACGGTATAATGGTTTCAATTTTCTCTCCTGCTTCAATTTAACTTTTCAGATTGGAAGCATCAACTGCCGGTGTTAATCTGAAGTTATCCTCTTTGGTTGGCACTGATGACAATTCTTCCATTAGAAGTTCTTCTGATGACAATGTTTCTGGAGTTGAAGTTCCTTCTTTCTCTTCTAGTAGAATCGCAAATTCTGATCAGGTAGAGAATGATAAATTATTCACTTTTTTTGGCTTTGTTGATATTTTAGAGATAACTTCCAGGTTGGTGCAAATGATGAGGTTTTCTTATGAAAAAGTATTTACTCTCTTTCTTATTCAAGTACCATTGTCTTAAATCTTCATAAAATTTGCCTCTGATGAATAATTATTCTTTTCAGATCAAGAGTGCTTCTTCTGGCGGAGTCATCTTGCTTCCTGATGCAGAAATACAGACATCAGGTGCAAAGGCTGCCGCATGTGGTCGCTTATCATCACTGTCTGAAGTTTCTGATAAAGGTGAGATTTTTTTAACTTAAAATGATAGTGCTATTATATTACTGTGTTGGCACCACAAACAAAAAGTTAAGATTCAATAAAAGCAACGAGTTGCATAACTATGTCTGACCATGGATATCGAAACGAGTAACTTCAACTCAAGTAGGGCCATTATTTTATCTTTCAGATGATATATTCGTTATGGAATAATACATTGTCCTGTTTAAGACATTTCTGAGTCTGATTTTTGAATGACAGTTTACAGTGATCAGGGAGTTCCTGCTTCGTTTCGAGTTCCTTCTGGGGCAGTTTTACCATTTGGTTCGATGGAATTGGAGCTAGAGAAGAGTAACTCCACCGAAGCATTCAGGTCTATCCTGGAAAAGATAGAAACCGCAAAACTAGAGGGTGGTGAACTTGATGATCTGTGCCATCAACTCCAGGAATTAATTTCTTCCCTCAAGTTACGGAAAGAAATGATTGAAAGCATTGGGAAAATATTCCCAAGCAATGCACATTTAATTGTTCGATCCAGTGCCAACGTTGAGGACTTAGCTGGAATGTCAGCAGCTGGACTTTATGAATCAATACCCAATGTGAGTCCTTCCAATCCAACAGTTTTTGCAAATGCCGTTAGCAAAGTATGGGCTTCACTGTACACTCGGAGAGCAGTGTTGAGCCGGCGTGCTGCTGGTGTACCTCAGAAGGAAGCTTCAATGGCAGTTCTGATCCAAGAAATGCTTTCACCAGATCTATCATTTGTGCTGCATACTGTGAGCCCAACAAAGCAGGATAATAATTTGGTGGAGGCTGAGATTGCTTCTGGGCTTGGTGAAACTCTGGCTTCTGGAACAAGGGGTACACCATGGCGTTTATCATCGGGTAAATTTGACGGGCAAGTGCAAACCCTAGCTTTTGCTAACTTGAGTGAGGAATTGCTGGTACGAGGTGCAGGGCCTGCAGATGGGGAGGTTATCCGTTTGATCGTTGATTACAGCAAGAAACCACTGACAGTTGACTCGGCTTTCCGTAGACAACTTGGTCAACGCCTCTGTGCAGTTGGGTTTTTCCTGGAGAGAAAGTTCGGTTGCCCACAGGATGTGGAAGGATGTCTTGTTGGAAAAGACATCTTTATCGTACAGACAAGGCCCCAACCCCTGTAGCTGTTGCTGGGAATCTCTTCCACTGCACATTCAATTCAATACAATACAATATAGAAAGCATATACATATTTGTTTATGGCACCAGGCTCCAGGCTCCAGTATTGTCGTCACTGCAATGGTTGAATATGAAGTGAAGTCACCCCTACCATTGTATCTGGTGTAAAATATGTAGATTTATTTCCTCAGAGACATTTTTCTGACTTCATACTAGCTCAAAACTTAGCCCCACCATAAATCTTAGTTTACTTTAAAGGCCTAGCTTTCATATTGGATACCTTGTACTCATTTATCGAAATAAAGTCTCGTTTTCAAATTTAATAAATAAAAAATATGTAAATGAGTGAAAATCTTTGTCGTACACTTGTCTTCATGTTATTAAAAAATCATTGGGTCATTCTTAAATATTAATAAAAAAAAGTTAAAAATATACATATTTATTTATCATTTCATTTTCTTTCTCTTATCATAACTTGTCTTTTTCTCTCCATTTAATTATATTAAGAGTGTAATTAAAAATATATTATCTTAAAATTTTAAAAGTGAAAGGTAAAAAAAATGTAAATGTAGTTTTTATATTTATTTGCCAAAAGATAGTTTACTTTTAAAAAAAATGTAAATGTAGTTTGAAAAATAGTCAAGTTTTAGAAAAAAAATCGTTAAATTAAGAATAACTATTAAATTTAAAGAAAATAGTCATTTAAAAAATAAAATTAATAAAATAGTTATTTTAATTTAAAAAATATTAAAGCATAAAATTAGAAACTCTTTATGTAATAATAAAGATAGATAATGTTCAATAACTAAATAAGATACAATTACAAATGTGCATAGAGTAAATATAATTATAAATAACATAAGTAATTAAACAAAATAATATGAGAAACATTTTTTTGAACAAAGATAATTAGGAATGTAAGGTTTTTCTTGCTATTTTAATATTTTTCTCTTAGGTAGTGTTTGTTTCGATACTTGAACTATCGGTAAGAATAGATTTTTATTCGTTAAGAGTGTTTGTTTTAGATGATTCAGAAGGATATATGAAAGTAAATGTGAAGGGATAGAGACAAGAATTTAACTTGACATTTTAAAAAAATATAAATGAATGTACACTTCACTTTCAATATTTGATTAACATGACTTCTAGTAGTTGTATGTATTATTGAGGAGAAAACTCCTTAGAGGAAACCATAAACATGAAATATGTTAACAGTTTTGTACATTTCGAAAACTAATACGTTTCTTTAATTCCATTGAGAATAAAAAGTTGTTATAATAATAATAATAAATTGTTGTAATTTTAAATAACAATTTTAATTTTATTTTAATATAATTTTTATTATTTATATTTAAATTTATATCATCTTTATCTTCAAAATAAAATGATAATCACCTAAATTTATTTATTAAAACATTTTTTTTAACTTATCTCAAATCTAATCGAATCATATCATTTATCCTTTAATCTAAATATCAACATAATCCTTTTTTCATTTTCTGATATCCATCCATTCGTTCCTTCTCACATCCACTCTCTAATCCAAATAGAGTCTTTAATCCAAATCCAGTCTTAGAATGTTGGTTGAGATTCACATCTTCAAATTCACGACCACACAAACAAATCAAAAATTTACTTATTTGAATTTCCTTTTTTTTCTAAATTTGATTATTTGTTATTATTATGAATTAAAATAATAATAAAAATGATATATTTGAAATTAGAAAAAGTAAAAAATAGTAAAAAGAAGAATTATCCGAGTGGTAGTAGGAAGGTAATGTAGTTTTAGGTGGATAATGTTCTTTATCTGGATTAGGAAGGCACAACTAACTAACAAACTATGTAACGAACTATTGTAGTTTTAGCAGGATAATCTTCTTTATCTACATTGAATTGTTATAATTGGAAAAGGGTGGGCGAGAGTGGTAGTATAGGGCATGATATGGAAGATGAGGAGATTGACGCTGCAATGAGTTGTTTCTGTGCCAGGGATTAGGATTAGGTTATGTGTGGGCGTTCATTAGGATTGGGAAGAAGGAAGTAGCAGGGAGAAGTGTTGTGTTGTGTTGTGTTGCGTCGGAGTGTGTGAGAATGGGATCGTGCGTCTCCATGGCGGGGGCGCCATCATCGTTGCCTTCGAAGGAAGCCGGTGATGATGAGCCGTGGAGTGCAACAGCATTGTCGGAATATAGGATTGAAATGAGGGTCCACAGAGTTCCTGGCAGATTCTTCTTGAACGCTTCATCGCAGATTGCTTCCCTCTACGGCAAACAAGGCTGCGGAGGGATCAACCAGGATGCAATGCTGGTTTGGGAAAACTTCTGTTCCAATGACGACACCGTTTTATGCGGTGTCTTCGATGGCCACGGACCTAATGGCCATTTGGTTGCAAAGAAACTGAGAGATTCCTTTCCGTTAAAGCTGATGGCACAGTGGAATCCCCCAAAGTCTGACACCGCCAACACCAATACCAATTTCTTTAGCACATCCATCAACGACTTGGAACCTTGTACCGTTGCCCCGACCGACATGGCCAAGCTCAGACAATCCTTTTTCAGAGCTTGCAAGGTGATGGACAGAGACCTCAAACTGCAGAACAAGATCGATTGTTCCTGTAGTGGCTCCACGGCTGTAATCTTGCTGAAGCAGGTGATTATCATATCATATCCCATCCCTTCGCATTTTCTTCATTTTTTCATTCATTCATTCGTTCATTCATTGATTCATCCATACTTTTTAAGGGCCACGACCTCCTTATTGCTAATGTGGGTGACTCCAGAGCTGTGTTGGCTACCCAAGACCGCAATGGTTCCCTCACCGCCGTTCAGTTGACCACTGACCTTAAGCCGGATCTTCCAAGTACCTCTCTCTCTCTCTCTCATCTCTTTATTTATTATTTGCAAGGTGATGATCTTCTTACATTACAGTTTTTCATCCGTCAGGGGAAGCAGAGAGGATAAGGATCTGTAAGGGAAGAGTGTTCGCCCTTAAAAATGAACCGGGGATTTATAGAGTATGGCTGCCCAATGTTAACTCCCCTGGCCTTGCCATGTCAAGGTCTTTTGGAGATTTTTGTCTCAAGGACTTCGGACTCATCTCTGTTCCAGAACTCTCCTATCACCGCCTCACTCACAGGGATCAATTTGTTGTGTTAGCCACAGATGGGGTAATAACTCTTAACTCCCTTTTTTCATTTCTCAAACACATATATAAAGGATTTCTCTTATCATCTACATTCCTTCAAATCTCTTTAGGTATGGGATGTTTTATCAAACCAACAAGTTGTGTCCATTGTGTCATCTAGTCCACGCTCTTCGGCGGCTCGAATGCTGGTTGACGAAGCTGTTCAGGCATGGAAAACCAAGCTTCCCACTTCTAAGGTTGATGATTGCTCTGTAGTTTGTCTCTTCCTTGATTCCAACTCCGACTTAACACGATCAACTACCAACAACGACCGATCAAATGTCGTTGAGCTGTAACCACCACTACTTAGAGTGGAACCTTCACCAAAGTGCCCACAGTATCTACCTTTTATGTCAACCATCACTCTCTTTATTTTGAAGGACTATTTGGCTACATCCCCAATTTCAGAAATACACTCTCATCCTCTAAGGTTTAAATTTTCATTTGTCTCTCCCCAAATAAATCTCTCTCAATTTATATAACAAAATAGTTATATACTACCTATTAACACATGTCACTTGATCTTTTTTGATGCAGTTACAAGGATGAAGAGATGTAATGATGTAAATACATACGGAACACCAAGTATAATTTCATTAAACCTCAGGGGTGTGTGTGCAAAATGACATAATTTATCTTATATTTTTGCATGTACAGGGTAAAGGGATACTACCGTCTTTTTGTTTTTGCTGGAGACCTTTTCCCTATCTGTATATCCGGTAGATCTGAACTTCTGTATATTCAAGTCTCTAGATTTTGTTATGATGTATAGTTCATCCAGTGGGTTGCTTGAAACAAGAGAAATGAAAAGAATAAAAATCTTATTTGATGTTTCTGTTATTTATATTTTACCCTGTTAGTTATATTTTTCCCTTGTTATTTACTTTTTAATTTAAACACGATATTATAGCTCTGAACGTCTTGAGCAAAATGAGTATAACACATCGATATTATAAATTGGACATAGGAGAAATACACTTGATTTGTCATTTTCTGTCTATAATGATGCTGACCGGGTTATGAATCATAATTGGAGTGCTAGTAATTTAACTAAAACGTTTAAGGGTTGTAAGTGTAACACATGTATACTATGATACAACATACCCTAATGCCATGTACTGTCCCCTTGCTCATTCTCTGGTGTGGGTTAAGAGTCAAACGATTCCATTATCAGAAATGTTTTAAAACTTAAAAGGTCCAGCATGGCAACTGAATATTTTTTAGATAACTTTTTAATTACCACATCTAATATTGACTCAATATTTTTAAAACTTTTTTAAATGTGTGGATGTGTTGAACTGAGATTTTCACTTTATTACTTTTTATTTAGTAAATTAGAATTCGCGACTTTATTCGAAGTTAATTAAGTTCTATATAGCTTATCCAAGACCTTCGAAAAATGTCAAAAAAATAAAATATAAGATATAGAAATAAGAACCTTATGAAAATTTTAAAAAGCATATATTAGTTTTATTTATAAATAATACGAAGTGATCTATAAGGATAATATTTCATAATTTTAATAACACTCAAGAAGTGTGTTCTTAGATTAGGTTTATATAATTGCAATCTGTTTTAAATATCTACTTCACATGATCATATTTTATATATTTTCAAGGTAGTATGTCACCGTATCTGATAGTGCATCAGTGGATCATAAACAAAGTTAAAATCCTCAAACATAGTCATCAGAAGAACTTGTAATAGAAGAATTGTAATCAGTGTTCACAGAAGAGGATCACTACACCGCCGGTTAATGCTTCCGACCTGAAAAGTTAAACTGAAGCAAGAGAAAATCGAAACCATGGTACGATCTACTCACAAGATCATGTTAAAATATTTTTTAAAAAATGGTTCAGTATTAATGGTTTTAAGTGAAAGACAAATAAAAAACTTTTCACTGTTCTTCTGTGTACATTAGGGATTTTATCCTGTAATCTATTATACGGCTATTTTATTTTTCTTTTTTGAATTTCTCCACTATTTTTGTTTCTATTAATGGTCTTTCTTTAAAGACAAAGGGTAGAGTTTCTCCATAATGGCTTAAACTCGCAAGGAGGAGAATGGTAGAAAAAATAGAATGCAGAGCATGAACAGCAAACAAACACGTTTTAAAACTTCAATCCCACCAAGCAATTCATCTATATCAACAATATCGCACTGTAGCCCCCTTTTTATGTTACTCATCTTTTAGAGGTCTCTGAAACCTCTCACAAGTAAAATGAGTATAAATATTGCTATTAAAAATCAGGCAACGGAAAAATTCACCTTGTAATAGCCAGCCAGAATATTAATGTCATTTCCTGTTCTATAATTACGCTAATTGGGTTGAGTCATAACTGGAATGCTAGCAATTTAACCAAATCAGGGTTGGATGTCTAATACAGATTATGTCTTCAACCGGTAAACTATGCTACTACATACCCTAATACCATGTACAGATCACTCTTTTATCCAGATAGGTTCAAGAATAAGATATCATCAAAACATTAACTTTAGCAGAACATATGGCCAAGAGTCTTTGGTTCTAGTTATCCATATTGCAAAATCATTAATGGAAACTTTGGCCCCTTGCTCATTTTCCCATGTGGCTTAATATTCGGTTAATTATAACCTCCTTCTTTCCGGACATAGGAAGATTATGTGCGGTAAGATAAAATTTCAACTCCACCACAGTCAAGTCCTTTAACTGCAAAAAAATATCAAATGATTCCACATCAGCAATTTTAAAAGTTAAAGGAAAGAGCCGGCATTGCAAATGAAAATTTTAAGCCATTATTGCAACCCCCACCCCCACACCTGCTTATCCAAAATTTGAACTAAATTTCCACAAATAAGCACTGCATGAAAAAACTTCGAAGGATTACCTTTCCAGTATCAGCAAGCTCGCCCCAATCATATTGTTTACACTCTTTAATTGCAAACTCTACCATTGCTTTTCGTTTCTTTGAGGCTTCAGTTGGCTTCCCAATCTCATTCTCTTCATCATAATTATCCCCATATACCGCGGTTTTGAATTCTTCCGATGCTCTCACCACTCCTGGTCTGCAGGTAACACAAACTGGATTATCACTTCATACTAAACTCTTCATCAGCAAATAGATGAAAGGTCAAAGAGGACAGAACAGGTATACCTTCGTTCAGTTTCATTTTACAGTCTGCAATTCAGACTCAACAAAATGCTCAATTTATTATGAATAACTAGAGCTTACCTGGCCAAGCCTTCCTCGTCAGGTAATGTTTCATCTATCGGTTCTTCAACATCATCCTCTTCCAATGCCAATGCCTCCAGTACAGTATAGTGTCTTTGCAAGGCTGAAGATGAAAATTGCTTATTTTTTACCATCAGGAATCACAATATCTTTTCTTTTTTGTCAAATGGGAATAATAATTAGAGATAAACAAGACACAAACTGCAAGTAGCTAATGATCATACACTATCAAGGAATAAAATCAAAAATAAGTAAACACACACAAAACAGTAAAACGTTATTATCAAGTTAATATATTTCTAAATTTATTGATTTCATTGAGTAAAATTTCAACAAAAGGTCTAATTATTGGGTAAAGCTAATGGAATGGAGTATATAAATGCAATGCTTTTCAACAAAAAAATAATAATAATCTATCAGAGTTGAAGAGATGAAAATGTTGGGGTAGATGGGATGGGTTAAAAAGGATGAATCTGGCATATTAAGGAAAAGATGAGAGATTCTTGCCTTTGGTCATGCAAGGAGAAACCCTCAGAGGCCCAAGTAAGAAAAGCGAGTGAGATAAAAAGATTACCAAAAACAACTTTATGATTCATTGAACAAGCTCTTGATCTTTCCAAAAAAATAATGGTTTTTAAGATATAGCAAAGTGGCTTCATTTGATCAAGGTAACCAACCCCACCAAATGAGAATAAGCTTTTGATGCAATATATCAGGTTCAGGAATAAACTCTTCAATATATACATCATTAATATTTAAAGTCTGGTAACATTTAAAAAACATACAAGATCAGTAGAATATTTCTCCGAGCAAATGAATATTATATTTGGAGAAATTTTGCGTAACACTGCTACTTTTATTCGCCGTCAACCAGTCTTCATATAGAAATAACCAGCATGCTTAATCCTATATCTTTAAGTAAACTGTCCATAATTCAGTCAAGGTGAGTGTTTGTATTTAAGGTTTACTTAATGATGATGACAGAATGCAGCAGATGAGAGAATAAATTACTATAAAACCAATGAAGATTACTAGAAGTATATACAGAGTTGCCAAACACCAAGGAGACGGAGTAAACCAGAGAAAGGAAGAAGAGGCTTACCAGGGTTGGAAATTTGCAATACAGAAAAATCTCTCAAGTCAATATGGTTAATTAAATCAGCTGCCCTTTTTATTTGATCACTACTTGCTTTAGTCACCATCCCACTTGTATCTGAATAACGCTGTAAAAATCATACCCACCAAGATAATTTCTTATTTAAAATTTTCACTGTTTTAGACGTTTAAAGTTTAAACAAAGCCAAAATATTGCAATTTTCTACCTCTTCAACAAGTCTGATGTCATCAGAATATGGAAGATAAATCATCTGCAATCCAGGTGGCTCAATCTGACTACCTGATTGAATAACTTCTTCCTAATAATCATACATGAGGTGAGAATCCCATACAAGCACAATAAATGAATAGTTGAGATTACGATTAGATTGTATTGATTGCAAAAGTTTTATTGAGATCTTTTTAGAATAGATTAAAATTGTGTTAATTCAGGAGTTTGGAACGATTCAAAGTGGAGCGGATCACTGTGTTCTATATATGTTCTTCCAATCTTTGCATTTACTGATTTGTTTATATTGATAACATAATGATTGCATGTTATGATCATGATGGTATTGAATGCCTCAAACAAGAGAGTTTTGCTTCGAATTGAAGTAGCTCAGCAAAGGCAGGCCACGTATGTTCTGAATATTTAGGAGAGTGGCATGTGGATAACGAGTAATTTATTTCTGACAAATATGGTTTTAAATAAGTAATCTCATCTCATGGAGGAGTATACAGCAAAATGTTTTTGAGAGTTACAATGAAAAGGCATACTACCAGGCATGACCCTCACCACATATGGTCACGTGAGTGAAACAACTTCTTCATAAGTTACAATTTTGCAAAGGTATTGTTAAGTCGTCTTAATTGCCATAAACCCTAGCCCATCTTATTTGTCTTCTCTCTAGGGTTGTCTTGCAATCTTGAGGATGGTGATTTAGTCCCAGCTAGAAATATGGCTTAAATATAGCTTATAAAACTTAGGTTATTCTCACCTTACAAGTTAGTTTTAAAGGATTAAGGTAGCTTTACATGTATTTGCCACACTACAAGCATGTAGCCTGGGCATGACGAGAAATGTTGGAAAATCACCTTGACGGTAGCCCACCTCAGTTGTGATCTCTTTCGGTGCAGCACTAATTGTTAGTCTTAAAGGTAGAGATTCAGTCTCATTGATTAAAGATGATACAAATGAAAATTATAAAGCCTAGATTCAGTCGCAACCCCCACAACATGAATCGTTCGAAAACTCGTTTCCACTCCCAAATTAGTGTTGTATTTTTATCATTCATATCGCACTCGGAATCACAATTCTAACAAGAATCACAGCCTGATTTGTGTGTTAAACCAAATTCAGATCTCATGTCGCATGACCCGGTTTAAAGAAATCTTGAGCATAAGCATAAAGATCAATGACTAGGAAGGTATGAGTATACAAAAGAATGCAAGACACTTATAACAACAAAGTTGAGCTCTAAAGTTATTCAGAAGTTTAGAGACAATGCCATCAAACAGCTACGTCACATCAGCTTTTAAGCCAATAAAGCAATCATTCATTATAATGCCAAATTTCTAGCATTGAACATATTGTACCTGTGCAATGAGAGCAACTAATTGAGGGCAAGAGGAACTACCACTAAAAGCAACAGCAAAACTGCAAGAAAAATTAGATAATTACTTTGATTGGTAATTATTAGCATATGCTAGTGTCATTTAATATAGTCATGTTGCAACCACAAAAACTACTATATCAATCATGTAATACAAAATTAGCAATATTACAAGAGGATGCTTTATTTGTCACTTGTTTTTGTCACACTACCGAACTAGATTTCAGTTGCCGCTTTGACAATCCCTCTCTTTCCCTTGTCCAATTAACATTCATGCAACTGCCTCATAAATAGCAAAGATTTCTAGATGTAGAATTTGATTCAACATGCTACCACTTCAAACTCTGATTTGATAATAAGTAACATTTTAGGAAAAAGAAAATGCAGAGATACCCAATTGGAACGCACTTAGAATCAGACTACATTATTTAAGATATTAAATTTTCATAATCGCCAAAAACAAAGAATAAAGATGTTGATGTAGACATGAACAAAGGATGTGAAAGTGCAATTAAAAAAATCCATGAATCAAGGATACCGGTTGAGTTGTATCATGGACCTATGAAGGGCAATGAAAATGCACATGCTGCTGTCTGTACCCTGCAAAGCAAAAAGGCATCACAGAAGATTACTATGAAATAGAAAAAGTGAGAAACATACAAAAAACTAGAGAAGCATGTAAGATAGATTTGGTGCAACTATTATACAGGCCAGCATTTCGAAAAATACCAATAGACCACTAGATACAAATATTTTTTGATTTGTAATGGGGACACTATATGCATCCATTTGATGAGAGCAATTTATTGGTAGCAAAGTCATAGAAACAACTTGCATCAAAACAAGATTTCTGGTGACAAGATGAAGAACGCACATGATCTATGGACCAATGAAAGAAAATCACATTCTACCGAAATTACACATCAAATAGGGATATGACCGACATAGTCCTGATAAAGCTTGAGCAGTTGTTACCTTACTAACCAAATTTGTGAGGCTGATAAGCAAAATTTCTGAAAAGTGAGAACTTCCTTAAATCCTACAAGGACTACATTGATCATATCTCTAGCAGATATGATCTAAACACACCCATAATTGGTAATTTGGACATCTAGAACAAAGACAAATAAATGCTAAGAGTCAAACTTGACCCCTTTTAGAGATGTACATGTTAAACATTCAGTTATTCAACTGGATGTTAACTTTTCTGTTTTCTGCTATGTTTTTGTAACCTCTTTAGAGCCTATGTATGCTCAGCTTGTGTACTCTTTCTGTCATAAAGTCATACAGATTTCACAGATTTGTTGTAAATCCAGTGATTCCTTCGCACTTCCTTTTTGATGATGATAGTGTCTCAGGAACAACCAATCCTGCGCTATAAAGAATGGGAAGTCCAAGATCAAATCTTGCTTTCTTGGCTTCAAACAAACTGTCAAAGTCCTTCTTGTCTGGCGTTCTTGGAGCTGTTCACTTTTATCAGGTGTGGGAACAAATTCATGATCACTTCTTGGCCAAAAACAAGGCCCGTGCTAGACAGCTTCACACTGATCTTGAAGAAGCAGTGTATATGGTCCATCCTCCTGGATTTCAGGTCTCATAAATCTCAGGTCTACAGACTTAATAAAGTCATCTATGGCCTCAAGCAAGCTCCTAGATAGTGGTTTGACAAACTCAACACAACTTTTTTGAGGCATGGTTTTCGTTCTAGTTATGATCATTCCTTATTTACCTATCAACGTAACTCAAAAATTGCTTACATATTGGGGTATGTTGATGATATCATTATCACTTGTACATCTGTCTCTCTTACTTAGCAGCTTACTCACAAATTGCACTCTAGTATTTCTCTCTAGCAGCCGGGTAAACTTGACTATTTTTTGGGAACGGAAATCAACTATCGTTCAAACATGACTGTTGTCATGAATTAAAGTAAATATATTAGAGATCTTTTGCATAAAACTAATTTGATTGACGCTCAACCTATATCATCTCCTATGATCTCATTCTGCAAACTATCTAAAACCAAATCAGATTTATCTTCTGATCCCACTCTGTACAAGCCAGTTATTGGAGCCTTGCAGTATGCTACTCTTACAAGACCTCATATTAGCTAATCCATCAACAAAGTCTGTCAATTCAAATCAAACCCTTTGGATGATCATTGGACAGTGTTAAGGGAATCTTAAAGTATCTTAAGGGCATTATTTCTTATATACTTCATATGCAACCAGCCTCAAGAACTCAACCTTTTCCTATCACAGCCATGAGTGATGTGGACTGGGCCTCTGAGATCGACTACGAAGTTCTACTTCTGGATCTGCAATATTCTTGGGACTTAATCTCATTTTTTGGTGGTCCCACAAGCAGCGTGTCATTGCAGGATCAAAGACTGAAGTTGAGTATCGCAAATCTTCTTCAAAAATTCTCAAGATTCAAGATCTTTTGAAAGAACCATCTATTTCTTTCTCCACTCCTATCATGGTATGCGACTATCAAGTGTTGTTGCTATAGCACACTATCCTGTTTGTCACACGAGAACGAAGCATATAGAGATTGATGTCTTTTGTGTTCTTGACCAAGTGTTATCCAAACAAAACAACTTGAAGTTTATAATTTTCCTAGCTTGGATCAGTGGACAGATGTTCTTACCGAGCCTCTTCCTTCTGACCATTTTGAACTTCTTAGGCACAAACTCAATGTGCAGGTTTGTCTACAAAATTCCCTCACCTTGAGTTTGATGGCGTAATAAACAAACATATAAAACATTCAGTTATTCAACTGGATGTTAGCTTTTCTGTTTTCTGTTATGTTTTTGTAACCTCTTTAGAGCCTGTATATGATCAGCTTGTGTAATCTTTCTGTTTTAAGTGAAATAACATTCAGTCCTCCTTTTGTTAAGTTTTTCTCTATTTTTTCTTCGTATAGAAAATCGGATAACCCATAACCATATTGTAAGGTGAGAACTACCAAACCTTAGACAGCAAGGACTATATATGAAAAGTACCCAAACCTTGTATAAAATAAGGATTATATGTCAGAATTTCCGTTTTTCTGTCTTTTTAACTGATCATACCATCTATTAATATTACAAAGATATTCACAGCCATAAATTGCAGTATCGGCCCAATTATTCCAATTCCTATAATTAGGTAATCTAATGAATACACGGATTTCTAATTTAAAATAGACAGATTAGCCAGATTTCTAATTGTTTATTGACAATGTTGAGGTCTCATGTCAAATCTATATGAGCAATACAGTGTCAATCAGCACCAAGCACAAAAAGTTACATTTAAAATCCAACATTATGCATAACTAAAGATGCCATCAACAGTTCATATGAGACAAAAACCAGTAACCTCATGACTAGGATAAAGGAAAGTTGATGGCTTCAAGTTGTAATAATCTCTCAAGCAACTCAGTGGCTTGAACCCTAAAAGATTAAGCTGTCCGGTTGAAATTCTTTTAACTTCAGATAGTTGCTCCATCGAAAATATAACATTCTGGCTGAAAAAATAAATAAAATTATAATTAGAAAGAAAAGGAAACAACAGGATCTCAAGAAATAGAATAAGGGCATCTGAAGTATTTTTACAGGCATGCAAATAGAAATTTCATGTCAACCAGTCCAACAAAGCGATGCTTCCACAAATTTTCGGAGTTGCTTTGTACACTGTATATCCTACAGCTGGACTATGGTTGGTTATTCTAATCCCCTTTAAAAGCTGCAACTCTGCATCCATTTCAAACTACAAAAAAACTTCCACCTTTCTAAAATTATGGTCTCAATTTTAAATAAAAAACAACCACAAGAACATAATTTCCAGAAATTAAGTGAAAAAACACCAACTTTTCGACAACCAACTAAGCTTAGGTAGACCTGGGTAATGTTTGATCCCTTTTCTATTTTTCTTTTTTCAATTTAGTATATTTCACTTAGCATTACAGAAAAGACCACTTTATTTTCATTATTTCTTTAAAAATCCTAAAAATGAGAAACAAAATCAAAGAAAGATAATATTTAACATGTCACTTGAAAATGGAAACAGAACCAAAAAAAAAAACTAAGCCTTTTATTCAATCAACTAACACCAATTTCATTTTGTCAGTGACAGCTAGCTAGCTTAGTTTTGGCAGGCACCAAAAAGGGTTTGGTGATGGGGAAAACCCTTAATCCAGTTTAATTTTAGTCTACATAGAAGGAGATTGACAGAAGAGATGTTCTTATTCTTGATGATCACTGTGTTCTATAATTACTATCATCCAAAAACCAGATAGCAGACCATCCCCCAACCTCTCTGCAACTAGTGGCTTTTCTTTTAAGAACATACCCTCTCCTTAATCAAGCAAAAACATCTCAACAAGCATGATGATACATTACTACTCTTCCCTAGCACCACAGAAGAACACCTAAAAGTTTTCACCACCAAATCAGCAACCTCAACACGGATATAATAATTGTAAATGGAATTAAAGGTATTGGTGAACAAACCCAACTGAATATAACCAATGATAAATGGTCAACCATACAGCAAACCACCCTTCCAGCTACTCAAGTTCATAGATACCTTCTGAAGCACTGAATCCCAAAAATGAAAAATCCAATGCACTAAAACTCCCCCAAAAAAAATGTGATGATATTATTCACCCGTATATTTTCAAAAACTAAACAAAACAACCTAACATCTTCCTTCAAAAACATATTTGTCCCAGAACAAATAACTGGATATGTCGAGATCCCAAAAACTCCTGTTCTCAACAATGATAGCAATGCCTCATATGGTAGTTAATATAAGTTGTCAAAACAAATCTATATAGAAAAAATTGAAGTCCAGAAAATTGTCCAAACATGCAAACTAAATACAGATGAAAGCATAAAATGCATACTTTTTAACGTAAGAGTCTCTCTGAACAAGTGGCTCTTTTTAGAGAACCTAAACTTTCCTTAATCCAGCAAAAACCTCTTGACAACCATGATGCTACATTACTACTCCTTCCTAGCACTGCAGAACAATTCCTAAAACTTCTCACCATCAAATCAGCCACTTCAATTGGGATCTCCTAATTCTAAATGGATCAGAAGGTATTGCCGAACAAACCGAACTGAATATAAGCAACAATACATGGCCAACTACACAAAAAAAGCATCCTTCCAACTACTGCCGTTCTAAGATATCTTTGGAAGCCTTGAATCACAAAAATGAAAAAGCCCAAGCATTATCACTCAATAAAGATTGCAATGATACTTTCACCCCTATATTTTCAGAAACTAAACCATCTCACATCCTCCTTCAGTGACAGATTTGTCCCAGAACAAGTAACTGGCTATGATCGGATCCCAAAAACTCCTTTTCTCAGCAACGATAGCAATGCCCCATATAGTACAGTTAATATCATTTGTCAAATCAAATCCAAATAGAAAAAATTGAAGTGAAGAAAATTGTCCAAACATTAAAATTAAAAACAAATGGAAGTATAAAATGCATACTTTTTATAACGTAAAAACTCTTCAGTAGGTTCTTCCACCACTGCACCAGTATCAACACAAACGAAAGTTCTTTCAATCTGCATCATCAAACCAGTTTACAATTATGTTATACAGCTCTAAGAGCACTCAGCATTATGGTTTGACTAAAAGAATATAACCAATGGGAATTCAAGAACGTTGTTATTCCACAGATAAAATCATGTAACAAAAAAGGGAATGATTATAGAACACTAACAACAAGAAAAATAAGGCAGCAATTTAATTGCAGTAGCTTGATTTTCATGAAACTACCAGGAAGTCATAGAAAAAGTCCATAGAAAAATGAGGCTGCAATTTATTTGCAGTAAGAAACTACCAGGAAGTCAAAAAAGTCCATACACATTCTTTCTCCAAAGTAATGATAATAGTACACAAATGAATTTTAGAAAGCAGACTGATAGGATACGTCCTCCTACTACAAAGGTTTATGAAAGAAGAAATAAAGGAAATGGGAATTGAGCTATGTGACATAATTAAGTAGTTGGGAGTCAGTTACCATGACAGTAGAGCTAGCTAAAGAATAAGGGAGATTTGTAGAAATGCTTTTGGGGTATAGGGAAAAATGGAGGAAAAAAATTATGTGGGAGGATGCTGAACCCTTGAAGAGCCAGAGTTATTGTTTCTGTAATACTTTTCATTCACAGAAATATACGGTTTTGTCTGTTTTATCTCTGTAAACTTCATCTTCTATAAGTCTTCTGATCCAGTTTCCATACTCACCTATATCTTTCTTGGCAATCTATATACAATAGTTATGGATACGAGGATCATGTCCAATTTCAATAGGGAACATCATTTCATTGTTATGTAAATTCTACAAACAGAACAATATGAGTAAATTCTCAAATTTAAATTGTAACATTATACCATTCCCTGGAAATAGACTATTTTCAAATTTAGATTATCAAATTAATCACCTTCAGAGGACGATTAGTAACAGAATCAAGCCATGTGATAGCTCCTACACATCAAAAGCATGGAGTGTCATTAATTTAGGACAAGCTGAATATGTATAACCTATAATTTTCCAAGTTAAAAACTAAAGGAACCAATGAAAAAGCTTGCAGAGGCCACACTGGACATAACAAAATACTAGAACAATGAAAATGAATTATGCAAAAAATACCTTCTAAAGCAGAAAATGTATACAGTATAAATAAATTTCCAAGCTAAAAAACTTAGAAAGGACCAATGCAAAACAGGACAAAATAAAACAAAAAACACAAAACAAAATAATAACTTTTATAAGAGAAAGTGCCGTGAAATTCTTACCTGGGGCAGTGGGACGAACTAAAGCATAAGAGTTAAGTTCTATGGATATCCCATTAACTATGGTGAATTTAAGTCTTTTGACGATGCGCTTCTTAAACATGCGTTTTGTTAACTGATTTTTCATATACTCCAATCTGAAAGTCAAACACAAAAATTGAAAAAACCGAGACTTAAATTGAACTGCGCTTCAATAAACAATAACTTCTAATGTTAATCTAACTTTTAATTATTAGTTGCTCAACATCACAATCTCATTAAAAATATATAAATAATATTACAAAAACGTGAGCAGTTTTGTTCAGTGAATAAATAATTTCAAGAAATTCTACATGTTCATCCATTAAATAATTGAGACATAGAGCCTGTTTCCACATTGATATGTGGTTCACATTAATTAATTCCACCTCTTTTATTGGGGAAATACAAGTAAACTATAGAAAGATACCGATACACGCACCAATCATATAATCATATAGAAGTGTCCCTGATAATAAATTGGAGGATCAGCACCATAATGTCTGGTAATAAACCATGACTGTAAATAAATAACAAATCATATGCACCTGAAACCTACTTAATCATTTAGCTGACAGTTTTTTTATCATCTAAGTCTAACTATTTGATTTTATCGTTAACATCAATGTTTCTGCCATAACCCATTATGGCTTCCAATATATTTTCATAAAGGATGTTTGGGTTTCCTATATTTTTCATTATCCAATATTGATAACACTAATTGCATTTCAATAGATACAAACCTCAATTTCATTGAATCAAATAGTTTCTAAGGCATACATTTGACTATTTCTACTATTTTTTAATATTCTTATTTACTATTTACTATTTCCACATGCAAGCATCTAACTCTTGATCTCAAGTGTTGAAACACAAAAACTATTTGGTACTTTTTTTTTATATTTATGCAATTATTGTTTCTTTCTTTATATATTATATTGAAGAAAAGAACATATGTTAACCAATGGGGATGGGAAAACATTACATATTGATATGGGGATGAATTTTTACTTCGAGGATAGGCATGGGTCTACTCTTCTTAGCAAAACTTCTAGTTATTTCCACACATGTTCAAACTACCTACGGTAAGATTCTACCATCTTGTTTGCTACTTGTGAAAATTGATGGGTTTATATATTTTTTTCATATGGTTTGGTTATAATCATTGAGAGATTATGGATCTATATATATGACATTGATCTTACACATTTAAGACATTTAACACCACTTTTACCTCAAAACCTTAAGGCAATGGTGTTATGGACCTTTATTCTTATATAGTGTTTAACTTTGTCTATTTTATCTAATGTGGGACTTTGACTCACACTTGGACTATTCCCAACAATCTCCCCTCAAGGGTGAGTCCTTTTCTTTTTCTTTCATATGGTATATTTCCCTTCAGGCGTATGGTAACCCCTTTTTGGTTATGGTTATGTGGTCAATCACTTCTGGTGACCCCTTTTTTTTGTTATGGTTATGCGGTTAGTCACTCCGAACCCATCAGCTCTGATACCACTGATGAGTTTATATATTTTTTCATATGGTTTGGTTATAATCATTGAGAGATTGTGGTTCTATATATATGACATTGGTCTTACACATATAAGGCATTTGACACTACTTTTACCCAAAAACCTTAAGATAATGGTTTTATGGGCCTTTATTCTTATATAGTGTTTAACTTTGTCTATTCTATCCAATGTGAGACTTTGACTCACACTTGGACTATTCCCAACAAAAATCATGCTTCTCAATATATATTGTAGGAAGTCCTTTATTTTATCTTCGCAATAATTTTTATTTTTTATTATAGGTGTCTTCTACTATTAATACTAGGATTATGTATTTAAAAACAATCCCATAATTGAAGGGATTTGTTTCCTTAGAAATAGCTCTCTATATTTCCTAAAATAACCAGCAGGCTCATTTAGGTCCAATGGACTCATTATTGAAATATAAGAGAAATATATCACTCTTTCTAAATTTGAGACTACTATATAGGGGAATTGTTGGGCACTTAAGCCTGCATGTAAATACTCCTAGAACAGTGTTCTCCAGCAGTCATGCACTGTTATTTCTGTTGAGTGACTTTTCTGATGGTGCACTCTCTGCTGCACGACTGCATCTCATCCGTCAACTTTTCAGTTTCATTCTCTTGTGAGTATGCATACCTAATGGTTGTAACACAGATAGGACTGATACCTGGTTGAATAGGAATCAAATGGCCACTAGACCTCCTAGAAGGCAGACCCTTTGGCTCTTCAAATACTACCACAAACGCCAATTAGCAACTCTTTCAATTCTTGTTTTTTCCTGGTTATGTTGGTAACTGATTCATGTGATAAGGCTGATCTAACTTCTTCGGAGATAGTGTGTGCACACCATAAAATCAAAAATACAGCACAATCAAAAGCCCTTGGAAATTAGCTCATGCTGCTTCAGTAAGGCTTTTGGAGATACCTCGTTCCTATCTTGGGAACGAACCCCATCCAGCCATGCCTACTGTGCTGATTAAAGGTCATAGTAATTTTTTAGAGAGAGCCTTCCAATTTACCTTCATGTCTCCAAATGTCACCGACCATGAAATACCCAATACAATGTCCCTGCTGACACAAGGAAGTAGGTGAAAATCTTCAACCACTACAATCCCCTCCAGTTGCTTACAAAGCCCACTTGACTTTCTAATGTCCATCACCCAATCTGACTGTGAATAAATTCAAGAGTCCCCTCAACAAGTATCTTCAGAACCATAGCTAAGTCATGAAGCTCAGCTAGGAATGGGTCCACAGTCAACCATCACTACTACAGTCTTCTTTGTCACTACTCCTTACAACATCAGAGTGTTTGGCTGAGTAAAGCCTCCCATTGAGTACTAAATTCAATAGGTGGTGCTCCATCACAACTAACTACAGTTCTATATCCTCCTTTTTTTCTGCTCCTTTGTCCCCTATATTCTTCTTGTAATAGTTCTCTTCTTCCACCATACTCTAAATTGTCATTACAAACACCGGAGAAAATCTCCAAACTGTTGGGCACATAGAAAACACATGTCTGTGTCCGTCCATATATGTACCACTGGTATGATAGGTTACACACTCCTCTATCATGTTGCTCCTACTCATTGTAGTAAGTATCGTACGATTCGCGATACGAATTGTACGAAACGATACGATACAGGTGCATGGCGATACGAATCGCATGTTGTATCGTTTATGTTCATGAATCGTGTTCGATACGATACGATACAGGCCTGAATCGTACGAATCGCGATTCGAAACGCGATACGGGTTGAAATTGGTTTCTGAATTGGGTCAGGTCGACCCACCCATTTGAAACCCTAATTTTTTTTTCCCTTCTGTATTTTGGCGCGCTGATTCAGGTCATCTCCTTCACGTTGCCTACTCCCCTCGTCTCTCTTCTCTTCTCTCCTTGCTCGGACAAAGAAAGATGTCATTCCTTGGTGGGACATCTTGATGAAACAACTTATTTTTTGGATTGCTATAATATAGATTTTTTGTAGAAGCATATAGCCATAGTTAAAGGAAACTTATGCAACAACCACATTGTTTTTTGAAGGCTATGTTGCTGAAATTGTGAAATAATGTGGCATATACACATGTATACAATCACTCTATTTCACTATGAGGTTATTTTGTTCTTAATTGTCTCTTTGCATATTTTTATATCTTATATATTTAAGTATATGTTACATTTTTATAATGTTTTAAAATGTTTATGAATCGTACGATTCACGATTCAAAATTTAGGCTCTCCGATACACGATACGATTCACGATTCAACTACCATGCTCTTACTGCACGCAGTTGTTTCAATTGGAGCGATAGTTTACTGGAGAAATGTGCTCTGTGTTGGATCCGAGCATGGTAATGGGTTGTAAGTTGGTTGTTCTCCTCTCAACCTGAGTCCAATGTCACGGATCACATAACTCTGCTCCAAGCTCCCATTACCAACTCCTATCTTATCACAATACATCCCCTCTTTGATTTATATTTGATATATAATTCACAAACGGATCTGATGGGGATCAAGCAATAAGCATTGGGCCGGAAGAAAGGATTGTCCAAGAAGCATCCACAAAGCCCAAAGAGTGGATTGTTTACAAAAGAAAAGGGAAAAAATGAGCTGGCAAAAAAATTAGTTATAGAGAGAGAATAGAATCCCTTTTATTAAGGAGTACGAGAGTATGGGAAAGGAGGAGGAGGATTGACGTATTATGGTTGGACCGAGTAGTTGTTACGCTACTCTGTAAGGAGTTGTTGCTCTGGGGTATTAGAAGGAAGTATCCTTTCTAGTGCATGTTGTTCTTTTTGCCGATTTCGGCGATAAATAATACTATTCCCGTATCTATTCCACCTTTACCTAGTTCTTTTTCTATCTTTATATTATTTGATTGTGGCGGTCTGCATCAGGATCATTAGAATGTTGTTGATTTTCAGGACCCTCCCGCACAGGAAACTCCCAAAACTAAAACTCAACCTAAATTATCCCCATCTCCCCACCCCTAAAACTAAACCCTAAGCTCTTACCTTAAATTGAATTGAGAAGAATGTATACAAGTTTCTAACACCGACTGAAAATAAAACAACAGCCGGTAGGAATTGTACCCTCCAGGTTGTTGCCTTGATTCATCCGGGGCTTTTACTCTCCTCTTAATAACATTACCTTTTTATTTTATATATTCAGCATAAGTTATTACAATAATCCAACTCCAGAATAGATGCATTGCAAAACAAAACAGAACTCGGAACCAGAATTGTGCAATTGTTTAAGAACACTTGCTGACACCTCTGTAATTTATAAGCTTATGAAAAGTAAACCATTATTATGAACAAAATACAGGAAAAAAGTTCAAGCTCACTACCCCAACTAAGCAACAATTTATGTGCCAGAATTCAGAAGCATACATGTAAAACTAAAATGCCCAATTTCAATAACACGAGAGGAATAAGTCAGAGAACATCATAAATAGAAGGTCATACTTCTTTCCTGCTTCTGGCATAAAGTCAACAAGATCATCTCCTTCCAACCCAATCAAATCCTAAAAGGCATACAATTGACAAGAAAGCATGGAAAAATTATATAATCAGGATTGGTTTAGAGAAGAAATTTGGGGAGGGGGAAGCATAACAAATATATATAATAAATGTGCAAACATACAGCATAGAATTGAGATATTTTGAACACTTCATCGGTGGTGCAACTCAAGGGAAGAAGTTCAATAGAAATTCCAAGATCCTGTGCATCCTTAACAAACCAAAAAAAAAAAGTAATTATGAACCACTAGCATTCTTCAAACCTTATGGTTTTACCATCTATGCTATAAACAAAAGCATATGTTAATGGGTACTTTAGCTCTCTGCCGGGTCATTCTTATCATATCTGATTTTGCTGCCCCTTTGATACTACCAAAAGGATCATCATCATTTGTGAACAGAAGTATGCGTTTGTCAACTGTCTTTGCTGACCTGGTATAAATGTTTCCAATTATCAGTAACCAATACTCACATAAAAAAACTGTATGTAATGTGTGTCCATAGCCAATATAATACCCTTTACGAAGAAGTGCCTGAGCTGCCCAAATAGCATTGTACAGAGAATTTTCTCGAGTATCAGACACAATGCCATGCTGACTTCCAATGTGCTTTGAAAATGACTCTAGAGAAGATTGAAACAAACTATAGCCTCAGAATTATATAGTACATAATACACAAAACAAGACAGAATCTGAATAAGAAATTAATCCTATAAATGTATAATTCTCCATATCATACACTACATAGCAGTTCAGAAACTTACAAAAGCATTACATAAAGCTTATAAGGATTGAAAAAAGATAAAACATATACACTAATAATGTGTGTGTATCATGAGTTATTAGCAGACATAACCAGTGTAATCATAGGCTTCATTAAATTCACTACTTTACTTTTTCTTCAAAGTCGCATCCTCTCTCTAATTTACTCTGTCAATCATCAGAGTCAGAACAAAACTATTATATTATCCAAAAAAATGTCAAACCCTGGTTACAGATTCAAAAAATAAATTAAAACAGCAACAAGCAGCAACAGAAGTAACAAAACTTCAAAAGAAGGAAATTGGAATCAGGTAAACAATATTTTGCCCATGTTTGTACAATATCCTGCAGTATTTCATCTCGTCAGTTTGAAAACCAGTTAGTCAGCAAGCTAAAACTTAAATCATCTAGTCAGTGCTTGATGTGACAAAAATTAACAAATTTAACAAAAATACTACACCAAGTTCAATGGCATCTCTTATGAAAAGTAAATGAGTACAAGGTGGTTTAGGATAAATAAAGTCCACTAAAATGGTTCTCTATATCCACCACCACAACTGGAAAGCCCAAAAACTTACCCTCCAACTGTTCAAATTCTTTTATGAACCTTGCTGTTGGCCTGTCTAGAAACTCTCTTTCAGGAACATTAAATACATAAACGCCGTTTAAGTCTTGTAAATTCTTCTTCTCCCTCTGAAATAACAAATGGATTAAATAAGAGAGAGTGGAAAACTAGGTACACTGAATTAGAGTTTAGCCTTAGTAATATGCGCAATTGCCATCACATATTACTGAGGTAGCAAGGAGAAGAAATAATTATAATTGAGTTTTAAGATTTACCAAACTGAAAATAAGAAACCTAAACTTCTAATTTGTAATTTGTACCACACGTAAGAATCAAACCAAGTTTTGTGCAAGAAGCAAGAAGTGATGAGCAAACACTTACAGTATTGAAGAAGCATATGGCAACTTGGTCGTAGGAGTTGCTAATGATCTGAGTCTTCAATGCTTGATATATACAAGAGATGGCAATGTGGAAGTGAGATTCAAGCTCGTAGTCTTCTTGCTGCGGTAGCCATGGATAGTCAGTTTCTCATAGGCAAGAGAGTGAAAGGATCAAACGAAATAAATGAATGGAGAGAAAAGTAACCTCGGAACAATAGGTTTTGAACATTTTAGGTGAAGCATCGACCAAGTAAACCACGTATTCTTTGCTCGACTCATCTTCCTGATAAAAGGGGTTTCTTCTTAGTTGACATTTGAACAGAACACAACAGAACATAAAGAAAGGAAAAAAAGAAAAGAGAAAGTAATTTACAAGGACCGAGGCTTCAGCTTCGGTGTGGTCTTCGTCGTCTTTGAAGATATCATCAGCGTCCAACTCCATCTTGCACTGCCGTTTCGCTTCTCTTCTATTCTCAACTGTAATCAGCAAATCGAATTGAAACCCTTTTATCTCTCTCAAACACGCGCCCAAAACTTCATGGACCGTGGTTCTTGAAATTCATTCTATATTATTATTGTTTTAAATTACTTGTAGTTGCCGTTATTAAAAAAATATTTCATCTTCACAAATTTAACATGCATTTAATAAAATTTGTGTTATTTAATGTGTGAAATATATTTTTTTATACTATATTTTAAAATATTAAAAAATATTTAAATTGTATAATTTAGAATATAAATTTTATATTTTAAATTATATCTAGATTATATATTTTTAAATATAAAATAAATTTAGGATTGTACATTTAAAATACAAAATTTACATTTTAAATTAATACAAAATTATTGGGTGCAAAAAAAAATATATGAAAATGCATAATGAAATATCTAGAATTTTTTATTTTAATATTAACCAAAAACCAAATTACCTTATAATTGGTTTGATTAAAGTTTCTAAAAAGTAAAACATCAAATTGAATTGAACAAGGTAAGTAGATATGTATATAATTTAACTATTATATTTTAATTAATCACGAAAAACTTCATGTGCCAAATTAATTGAAAAAGATAAAATTCCAAAATAGATATGATAAAACTAAAATTGAAAAAAAAAATATCATAGAACAAGTATGTCAGTCAAATACGAATTATTTTTTAACCTTTATGTTAAATTATAACTGATAAAAAATAAGTAAGTGATAAGGGAGACCAAGAATGAACAACAAGTGACTGGAGATGAGAAACTGTGACAGAGAGGAAAAAATCGTTACCAAATATAAAAAATAGAGAGAGAAGATGAGAGGATAATGAAGATGACACAAGAATGACAGTAATATAGGAAGATAAATAAGAGTCAATTAATTTACCACTCAGATTAATTACTTTATTTGGATTTTTATTTATGGTACAATTAATTAGTGTAAAAAATATACAGTTGAAACAAAATATAAAATAAATTATAATTATTGAAATAAAAAAATATTAATAAATTCTAAAATATATTTATAAAAAAGCAACTAAAGAAATATATAAGTTTTATAATTCTTCTTCAAAATTTTAATTCAGTTTAGTCTTCTAATTTATAAGTGTGCGTATATTTAATTCTTTTAATCTTGTTAAATTATTTCAAACTTATCTCATTATAATATTTGAATTGAAAAAATATATTTCAAACATCAAATAAATTTTATAAAATTTAGTTAAAAAAGTTGTTCATTTTTAGAAATGAGGTACTAATTAATCAAAATTTTAAAAAAATAAAAATTTCAATTTCTAGGAAAAGTTAAGAAGAAAAATATATTTAACCTATTTTTTAATTATCTATTATCTACCTGTATTTCTTTTTTTCACATAATTTTTTTCAATTTTACTTTTTAAATAACAATTACTTTAAACTAAATTTAATTATTTCTAATAAAAAATTATAAATTATTTACTTTTATAATTATTTTAAAAAATTATAAAATATAAATATTCTTTTACTAAAAAAACACATACACATACTACGTACACATATTTAGATGTTAAAAGATATTTAGAATTAATTAATTAATAATTAATTAATAAAATTATAAGAAAAAAAATCTATATTTTTGGTGCTACAGAAACTATAAAATAAAAAGTAAATTTTGGATTGTACATTATTGGGTGCAAGAAAAAATACATGGAAATACATAATAATGAAAAACTTTATTAAACGTGTCAAATTAAGTGAAGAAAAGAAAATTCCAACATATGATAAAACTAAAATTAAAAGTAAAAATATTAGAGTAAGAATGTTTAACCACAAAAGATATTTTCAATTAAATATTAGTTAGGTTGGGTTAACACACTCAAACAAGTTGAATTAGGTTTTAACCTTCATGTTAAGTTGCAAACAATAAAAATTAAGAATTAACTTTTAACTAACATAAAACATTTGAAGATGAATTCATATTTTAGAAACTCAATAAAAAGAGAACAGAAGAGAGAATATTATATTACAATGTATGTACCTATTTTTTCAACTCTTCTATGACTGTTAACTTCATTTCTTTTACATACATTGTATTACACACACACACAATATTAGATTCTAATATATTGTAATAAATGTAATATATTAAATATATATTTTCGGAATGTTGTTTATTTTAAGAAAAAATAGAAGAAACCTCATTACTGAGTAATCAACTTTCTATTTCTACAAACGCATTTTACAATAAAGCCATCCAAACATAAATGAAGTTCAATTAAACTCGCTTTTCACTGAACTTAAGTTACAAGGTTAAGTTTAACCAAATTTTTCTTCCTTTTCAACTAAAGTAAGGCCTCAAAGATCAAGTCAGTTTGAAGGGTAAAGTTCAAAGTTAAAAACTTGTACACAAAAAAATTATAAATATTATAAAAAAATAATATAACTGTTTTACAACGTGCAGCAAGCCACACTAGAAAGGCTTTGCACATCCCAAAACTGTTTTACTTTGGACTCAAAATTTTATACGACCAAAATGTAACTTAAAGAATTATGAAGTATTCCCCACCAAAAATTGCCCACAGAAGCAAGCCAACCTGTCTATGTGACAGGAGAGAAACGCCACAAAAACTCTCACTCATGAAGCCATTGCTGCACCAACCGAAGAACAGACAATGGTTGCCATAAATTGGAAACAGGATAACCGTCAACTCAACAAAATATAGAGACTTGAAGGGGGCGGACAATGAGAAGAATGGCCATTGGATAGCGCGAACCACCAAACTCCTCAATCCACATCCTCTGAAGTCAAAGAGAACTTCAGACCACCAAACTCACCTTATCAATATATCAAACCTGAAAACTCTTTTAAGTTCACAGGACCACTGAGCCAATAAATGCCTCACAAAAAAATATGTAACCATCTGCTTCTCTTACCAAGAACATACACACGCTAGAGCTAAGAATTCGTGACACCTGACGACTTCTCTAATTTTTCCTTTTCAATCTCTCCTCTTCTGAGCTCAGCATGCTGTGTAACACCATTTGCAAGAGCTTGATAAGAGAACTCGAGTGACTGGGTGAGGTTTTGAAATCCCAATGGATCTGATAATTGCATCACTACAGCCAAATTTATATTTAAGTCAGGCAAAAATTAAGGGACATTGATGAAACTTGTAACACGTTTTAAGAGACAGTGTCAGAATACCTTTCATCGTATCCACAAAGAAAACAAAAGGATCCACATCATCAATTGGAGAATGCAACTCTTCATCATCAGTAAAGTCATCATCCGAGTCGTCATCCTCATCCTCATCGTTGGGCCTAAATGTCTTTGTCTTCGGGGTGACATTGTAGAAAAGACAATAAGAATTAAAATTTCAAAAAGATACAATAAATTAAACTTCTATCCATAGTCAAAAACAATTTAGTAAACACTTATACTTAGTAAATACTCTATCGGCTGAAGATCACTTTATGCAAAAAGTGATTGACAGGGAATCAAACATTATCACCCACCAGCTGCTATAAAATGAAGCTGACAGTGCTAAAAAGTATAATGCAAGTCACATTATTTCACATTTATATTGAATCACTCAAATGTATCTATTAGAATGAATGAAGCTGACAGTGCCAAAAGTATAATGCAAGTCACATTATTTCACATTTTTATTGAATCACTCAAATGTATCTATCTATTTTAAACTAATCAATGGTATATGCCAACAAAACAAAAATTTATAAAATTAAAATGCTAAATGACTAAAAAGTATAATCTTACTTTTAACGCTCTATTTTTCTAGACACGGAATAACATCTTAAATTAAATTTCTTACCCACTGAACAATAAACTGCTCCCTTTTTTGTTTCAATATCTAGCTTGTTGCAAAAGAAAAAATAATAAATATTTTTGTAATATTAATCATGTTTCCGAATCAAATTGTGAACACTAGGATAAACATGTAAACCGCAAATTATTTATTCCTTATTGAATTAACACAGGCATAAAGAGGTGTTTAGGATTTTGTATCCACAAACCTGTTCAGCCAACTTCCTAAATTTACTACTGTCAGCTTCATCGCCGTCCTCAGCATCAATTCCCATTTCCTTCTCAGAACCATTGCCATCTTCATCTTCATCATCAGTTTGAAAGTCATCCATATCATCATCATCTTCAGCTTCTTCCTCTTTTGCAGCTTCTGCAAAGAAAGTGAAATTTCTGAGAATTGGATGATCATAAATCTCCTAAAAATAAAAAAATAAAAGTCTACTACTGGTGAACATGCAGTTGCAAGTCCCCAGTACCATAGTTACAGAGATAACATAAAGACCTGCAACTTGATCCTTGTATGCAACCAGAAGATCAAGAGTGGCCCGCAACACCTGGCCAAGAGCATCTCCAGGCAGTTGACCAGCCGGAAGTGCAAGTAATGATGTCAAACCAAGGCAACAAACCTTCTTGTCATGTTCCCTGCATAATTAGATATAGAGATATTGTCACACAACTTCTTTTGTTACAAAAAAGCATAGAAGGAGAGTGAAGAAAGGGGGATGGTGATGGGAGCGGGAAAATACAAACCTCTTAAAATTAGCACGCGTGCCATTCTTTTTTACTCCTTGCATCATATTAAACCAAAGATTGAAGATTTCTGATGCAACACCTAACTTTTGCAGTATACTGAGAGTCAGTGCTGCATTGTAGTAAAGAGCATCTGATATCTGCAGGAAGGAAGGTTCATTATTATGTCCTCTGAAATTGAGAAGTTTGGCTAAAGCACAAAAACAGATGAACTGAAGTCATTCTTATAGAAACAAAACCAATTATATTAGACAAAATTTTCACATATTTTAACTTACTAAATCATGCAAAGAAGTGCAATGTTAATAAGGAGAACATGGCAAGCTTCAGAAACTACTGGACAAAATTATACATATCCCATTTTTTAATAAACCAAGTAATGCATGTAACGTAAGTAAAGATTGGAAAACCAGAGTACTTCTGCATGGTTTCAATTAAGCTCCACAACAGAGGTTTTGGAAGAGAACAATAGTATAAACAGATCTAACGATCCAAAATTAATATAAGCATGTGATACCACAGTCATATCACAACATGAGGCCAATACTGGGAAGTTGTTGCACCATGTTCCCACAGAGCATCCACCACACATGCTTTCACATCCCAATCACACAATTTTGAAACTCGTCACAGCCATAATTGGCAAAGGAGGTTAAGAAAACCTTTGCCCCAGATTAACAGTGACCCATACCATTTTTGGGATGACAGCCATCAGACCCAGGATCTCAGATGCATTTCTATTTTTCAACCAACCCACAGGTTGAGATTCCAGCAAACCAACAGCTCTCTAGCAGCCTATTGTCTGTCTGTTCAGAATACAATCTGTTGTCTCTTGTTAGGACTTAAGCACACGAGTCTAATCTAAAATCTTAGTCTATTGGGTGCGAGAACCTCAAGTCGTAAGTATAATATCAAATAGTTTGCCTTACTAAATGTCAGAATCCTGACACTGTCACTTCCTTTAAGGACCAACGTCCACAGCAGCTTTCATTATATAGGTGGTAGACCTTTTCTCATTAAGGGCTCACACCAAACAATATTAAATTTACACCTATTTCAGCCTATAGTAGCCCTTTGTGTAGCCCAGCCCTCAACAAAAGCAATAGTTAAGCATGACGGGAAAGTGCAACCTAAAAGATTAGTCCACTAGGTGGGAGAACCTCTAGAACTAAGTACCACATCATGTAGCTTATCCTTCTCAATGTGAGACCCTAACATCTCTACTCCGTAGCTGTCTCTATTTTTCTTTATTCATATGCCTCTTATGTTTTTTCAATTCTCTGTGTTGTGTTCAAAGAGTCTTAAGTGGCTTTTTCTGGCTATATTTCTGTTTCCTTTCATGTTACTTGACCCTTGTTGTAATTCATTGTTTATAATGACTTACTACTAATTTTTATTGTCATCCATTGTAGGTCATTTTTTATGTTTGAGAATTTATATATAAATTTGAGCATCTATATATAAATTCCATGATAGCAGTCATCATGCAATCCACTATCCCATTATAGTAGTATTATTGGCACGGCTGATCCAGGCCACTATTCTCAAATAATGAATACAGAAAATCTAGCTGTTGAACATTTCAAAATGTCATAATTAAGGACAAGCAAATTATCTCATTCATGCATGATGTGTGTCAATATGGATCTTCATAACCCCTTACCACTTGCATGAGAAGACATTTCAAATGTGAATTTTCAGTTCGTTGCATGCGTTCAACTGTAACTCTGAGATATGGCTCAACCCATTGATCAACCTGCCCTTTGCAGTTCAGAAAGACAACTTCAACAAGCTTTGGAGCTGGTTCAATATCAGTGTCCTCCATATTTTTGTCTGCCATAACCTTCAATGTGAAATAAAAATCAGATACATATGTACAAGGAAAGAAGAAATATAAAATTCATTTTCAACATAAATCCTCTTAACAGGTGCTTGCTGAACTCATTCTAATTAGGCAAAGATAACTTACAGATGAAATCATATTCCATAGACTCTGTTGATAGTCAGGTTCTTTGCAAGTGAGGAAATGGGCAGTTCCCCTTGAAATATAATTGTCCAAAGGAACCAGAATATCTGAGGAAGAAACTAGACAAATAAATACAAAGAAAATACAAAAGTATATGGTTGCAAATTATAGACACAAACACCAATATAAACGTTGAGGCACTATAAGTGAACAAAACAGCCAAGCTATATAATTGAAACCAAAGATGTTCCCTGCCTTTGAATAGTATGGATATCAACTCCATACATAGAATCCATATTATAAAACAGCCAAGATATTTTATTGAATGCATAGCTGAGTTTATATTCAATATTACTGGGAGACACCAAAATAACTTAAGGTTCATATTAATGTATAAAAGGTATATCAAAAGATGGTTCAAACTACGTGCTAGACTATGGTAGAGCAAACAGAAATTGAGATGAATAGTGGCTAAAATGTAGTTGAGTGAGAAGCATACTTGGGAAGAAGTCAATCGCCCAATCTGCAAGTGCTTCCATCATCAGGGGCCAAAGAGTCCACATATCCAATGATATTGTTGGGGAGAAAAAGGTCATATATGATACAATCTCCAAAACTTCTTCAAAAACCTCTGCAAGCATTCACAACAGGTGATGAAAAAGAATCGAAGCAACCCAAGAGAAATTAAAATTTCAGAACAGCGTTTTACAGAATTTAACAACAAAAATGTGCATCTAATTTGAAAATCCAAGTGGAAAGTGCAAATTAAATCAGCATAAGTTGTTCTCAACATCACATTGTTTTAACACAAACTGAAGCATACTACTCCATATTAGCTAAAAGTACAACAGCTTTCCGAAAAAGTTAACACGGAGAGTGCTTATAATCACTTGATAATATAGCTTAGAACATCGAAAATACTCTCATCAGATTATTTTTAATACGAAAACCTAATGCATATATTCATGCAAAAGGTAAATGAAAGACATTATGACCCAAACCTTAAATTAGAATCACCTCTGCTTTAATAATGCGTATAAGTATATGAACACAAGACATTGACAAGAGGGGAGAAAAACATCATCAAAGTCGTCTGATACACATGATTCAGCAGGGAAAATACCTTGACCATCAGTTGTTAACATTCTCTGCATTATGGGAAGCAAGGTTGGCTCAAATTGAACAAATAGTTGAGGAAGACTGCTCACTGATTCAAGTATCGTGCTAATAGCCCGCAAACAACCCACAGCAGCAAGAGCACCTGGATCGTCAACTTCATCATCAGCTTCAGCGGTGTTCATGCACCTCCAAAATGCAGCTGCCTGTTGTAAGAAAGAAAATGACAATGATATAAAGCAGATACAACTTCATTGGAAGATACAAATGGTTAAAAAAATATATTACCAAATGTTGGCAAAGCCCGAGAGCATAAGGTGCCATTTCTTCCCCAAACTTGTCCACAATAGTTTCCAAAGTAAATACAAGGTCTTCATTCTCAATTTCATTCATAAGTTTGAAGAACTCTGGATGTATTTTTTGTCAGTTACTCCCACTCACCAAGCCAAATAATAAATGAACAAGAACAAACAATTTATTTCACATTCACCTACCATCAAGGAGTTGAGGAAGAATGGGTCGAATTTCATCCAAATCTGCATCAATACAATTGAAAAAACAAACATTATCAGTGCTAAGCTTTAGAAAGATTTATTGAAATCAAAAGTAGAAACGAAGACTATTAACCACCTTTGCAAGCCTCAACAAAAGAACGCAAGGCAAAAACAGAATCAATGCGAACAGGAAGCTCAGGATCTCGCATCCCACATACAACACACTGCAATGCCTTCCGGAAATTGTTCTGATCTGAGAAGCTAATGTGCGCATATTGTCCTGCAACCCATGCTGCCTATTTTTCACACAAAAGTCAACAGATAGCCAAAATCATCAAGAATAGAAATGGAAAACTTTACAACAAATGTCTGGTTCAAAATTAAAAATAATTACACACCAACTCACATAAATATTAAACTGCTACATAAATGTTTGTTTGGCTATAGATAAGTTATTTAGATAAGATTGCATCATTACCTACATTCACTGCCTATTAAAGTGATAGAGAAATGAAAAAAAAAGAGGATAAATTCTTCAATAGAGGCTCAAAACCCAAACAGGGGGGAGGATTGCAAAGAAAATAATAAGAGGACATTTCTTAGTATACATTTACTTTTTCAGCCAATAAATGTTGCATTTACATTATATTCTTGAAGAATTCATTTATAATAAATTTTAAAAGATGATACTTTCTCTGTTTTTTCTACAACATAAAACACTGAAAATATTAACACATTCAATTTCCCTTTTTAACGTCCTAGGATTAAAAGCCTAATATCATCCAATCATCCCTTACTCTCTGCCAAGTGAACCCAAGTGAAGAGAGTTTTACATTAACCATGCCATAAATAATAACTATTATGCTGATAAAGATATGTGTTACCTCTTATTCATGCAAATCCTTTACCTTCAAAAATTGTTAAACATGGGCAATTGTAAATCAAACTAGGGCTGCTTTTAGTATGGTATTCATTATATTATGCAATGCAAACTTAGCCTTTCCTAAAAACATTCTGCTATATGCCCAAAAGAAGGATAAAAAGAGGAGAGTGTCCGGCATGCAACAAAGTGTAATCATAAACTATATACAGAAAATGATACCTTGGCCCTAAGGTGGCCAACTGGACTGCTAAACTCGGGAAAGACATGTTGAACCAACATATGCTCAAGTTCTGACTTGTATGGCTCAGTGTGCTTTAATTTGTCACAAAGTGCTCCAATAGCAAGAAGTGCACCATCTTTCTGTCTATAGGATTTGTATTCAGGAGGTGCTTCATCATACCTAACAAAGTGAAAACCCAATTACAACACTATAAATCATCTAATTTATCAGAAAGCAATATATTTACCTTTTAAAAATTTCAACTATGAACTGAATAAACTTGTGAAGATTATCTTTCCCACGTTTTCGAATCAATTCACTAACAAAATCCATGGAAGCAGTTTTGGGACTATACAAGTCTTCAATAATGTCTGTAATTAAGAATTAGTACCTATAAGCATGTGCCAATGATTCACATGAAGTTTCATGTCATGTATAGACTTCAATGAGACTTACCGTAGCCTTTTCTCACATATTCATGAGGATCTTCATCCCAAAGCTTTTGATCATTATCATTAAAGCACATAAGAGGGAAAACTATTTCAAAAAGAAGAACATCAAGCCGAGGCTGCAGTGCAGCATACATGCTATTCTTCGAAATACTGCATACATCAAAAGAAATTAAGAGAAAATTAATTCAAGAATCATGAATATCCTGAAAAATATAAATAACAGCTTTCAACAAAAGATACTACTAATATTCTTAATATGTGCAAAGTGAAGACCTCAGAGAGGAGGGATGAGTGTATCAATGGACACAAAGCAACCCATTCACCTTTCCTTCCCTGAAATATGCCAAATGGGTAGGGTCTGGATACATGAACTTCAAGAAGTCATAGGTTCACAAGAACAGACTACCCGGTATTTTATTTCGGGGATGCATGTATATTTCATAACATCTCAAGATCACTATGACTTAGGTTTACAGGCATTAGTGGTTAATACTTATTTGGTTTAATAATATCAACCCAAACTCCAGAGGTTTTATATCTAGGGATATCAAGCATTGGGGCAATTGGGCTGGTCTCGTGTGAGAAATGGTAAAGAGGACTAGCAAAAATTAATTAATTAATTAATTAATTAATTAGGCAAAAAGATGTTGGTTAGCAAACATTAATGTATTAAATGGATAGAGAGAAATGATGAGTGGCACATTTCATGGGTCATGTTGAAAAACTAACACAAATTGTCAGCAAATTTAATGTTACTAACAACATGTAGCAATTCATAAACTAAGTTGATAGCAAAGCTCAAATATCCCAATAATAAAAAGATTTTATCGCGGATAGCTAAGTTAAGTCGAGAAAACTAATTAATGACAAAAACATGTAGCAATTCATAAACTAAACATGCGAGCATAATGCACAGAAACGCCTTCCCAGAATATGCATATCCCTTCGCAAATAAGAAAAAGATCAGACCTAAACACAAATAAATGAGCAAAAAATAATTGATGAGCACCTGTTGCTTAGATACTGAAGAACCAGGTTGATAACTCTATCTGGTAAATAGCCACCGAGTCGAACGATATTCAGTAGATTTAAGTAGCAGTCCAAGATCTTCCCAGCATAATGCTTCTGAAACATTTGGGCAAAGGCTTTGTTTTCCAGGTTTTGCAGCTTCAAGTCACCAAATCTAGAACAAGGTAATTTAAACACCAGTATAAATAGAAAATTAATCACTGGACAGTATAGCACATAATTGTCAACCAAATTAATTCACAACCTCAAACATACCGAGTATAGAGCCTATTTAGAATGTGAACTGTCCATTTTTTTACCTTCCACCAACCCCATGACTTGCGAAGCTCGGGATCGGCAGGCTGACCTTCCATGGGAACAGGGCTCTCTAAGACGTTTAAAAACAGCACCATCCACGCATTGAATACATTTTGATCAAACAAAAGCTTTGGCACCTCCAGCTGAATAAGTTAAAACAACGCACACAGAATTGCATTCATCAATTATGAACAGTTGGGAGGAGAAAAGGCATAAAAACAAGGAAGGCAACTGAAAGTGGCAATATCATCTCCCGTCGATTGAAGAGAGAGGGAGAGAGAAAAAACGTACATAGATGGAGGACCAGAAAATTTTACAGATAAGCTTGATCAAGTCAGCAACTTCGATTGAGGGATTGGCAATTTGGACTAAGGCGTTAAATATAGTGAGGAGCAGAGGAAAGGTCTGCTGGACAACGCCGTAAACCGGCGCCCGCTCTTCATCTGACTTGAACCTGCAGAGGGTTTTGTTATTAGTGATAGTAAGAGAAAGAAGAAGAAGTGAAACACAGAGATAGAGTGACTCACTCGTATTTTCTTGAAAGAATCCGCAGCACAAACAAAGCGGCGTGGAGTTGCTGTTGATCCTGTAAGTTCTGCTTGATCCAGTCGAGAAGATGAGGAAAGTGCTCCGGATAATCAGAATGGATAACTGTTTTGAGGCACTCACCGAGCTGCACCCTGTGGCAGAATAGAATGATGCAAAGAGGAGAAGGTGATAAAGAATGGTGAGAAGAGTGTACCTGAGGAGAGGAGGAAGCTGAGGGAGAAAGAGGAGGATGTGATTCCGGAGGAGGAGCTTATCGGCGGGTGCGATGGAGATTTCGGTCTGGTGATCGGGAGACCAATTCTTGGCGATGAAGTTCTTGAAATTGATGGCGGCAACTTGTCGAACGGCCATGTCGCGGTTGGTGTCGACGATGATTTGGAAGAGGCTCACCGGATGCTGTGGGGCGTACTGCATCTCCTCCAACCTCTGCTCAGCGCCCTTCCGTTCATCGGGATTCGGACTCAGAGCAGCCTGAAGTATGCTACCAAGATCCATCTTCTTCCCTTCGCTTCTGCTCTGAGTCTCTCCCTCGCTAGTCGCTACACACTCACACTAGGGTTTACCAACGCGCAAATGAAACCAATTTATGTGTTAGGGTTTACTAAGGTTTCAAATTACACTTTTTCACATTCACTTCCCATCTTTTTTATTTTTCACGATTTTCCAAATAATCTGTTAGGATATCGCTGTAATTTTACTCTCTCTGTTTTCATCCCACAATCAACGCACCAACCAACCCCGTTTAAGGATATCGGTTGGATAAGATTGCTCCTAAATCAATGTAAGTATAACATTTTATTCCATTAAGGTGGTTTTTATCTCAAGATCATACATCTTAAAGAATCATATTCTTGAACATTTCACTTCTTCCAAATTTTAGTATCCATAAGTTAAAATATCTGCATATTTTATTTTCACAACAATAATATTCAAATGAACAACTTTATTTCAGAAATTAAATGCATAATACATGTTAAATATAAAGAGTTGTCTAACAGGACTTCCAAAAGTTTAGAAGCATATTGGTTTTAAAATAATATTCTCTCAAATCTCATGATAAGTAATGCTAATACGAGAAAAGTGAAAGTAAAAAGTTTATCTAAAAATTGTTACTATAACTTAAATAGTTTTTTAAGTATATATGAGTTTAGATAATTGTGTCACTAAAAGGTTACAATTTTTAATTTAAAGTTATAATTTATTATATGACTTGTATCATTATATTTATAACAATATATAAAGTACTCTCTCTTTTCCATATTTCGTTATTTTAATTTTATAAGAACTAATTATTTTATAAATAGTTTACACGGTTAGCCTAAACATCACATTTGTCTTCAACTGTTGTTTTAAAAACCTCTCTTATATACATATTTTATTTTTTTAATTTTATATTTAATAACTATTTTAAAAATTCATTATATATTCTTTATATAAACTGAACCAAACCATATCGCATTGAACTAAACTGAACCGGACCAAATCGAATCGAACCGAACCGAATCGCATTGAACCGAACCGAACCTAAACGCACTGAACCGAACTGAACCACAATGAACCAAACAGGACCGAACTGAACTGAACATAACCAAACTGAATCGAACCAAATTGAACTGAACTGAACTGAAATACTCTTTAGTTTTGCTGAATTTTAAAATACCTTCAAAAAAATAGGAGAAATTTAAAGAAAATTTTTACACTTTCATAATTAATTAATATAAAACAAAAGGAGAGTCGCGTTGTAATGTGCGTAAAAAATGTCACACCCAAAAGTTTTTTCAGCACCAACACCACAATCGTGAGGTTCCTCTTAAATAATTGAAACATAATATTTTTCTCCAAATTAAATATAGCAAGTGTATAAATAATAACATGAACAAACTGTATACTTTCAATAAAAAAACATTCAAAGGACAAGCATAAATTTGTTTGTATTCATCTTTCACACAAACAACTATTTTGTCAAAGTGGATAACATAGAATTCCGAAATTGGTAAAAGCCTAAATATTTGAGAAAAATATTATAAGACGATAAAAAAAAGGTGAAATGGGAGTAGTGAAGCATTGAATACAAAAAAAATGCAAAAAAACATGTAAGAGAAAGATAAAATGTTAGTTAGGGTTTAGGTTAAAAAAAGACATACCAATTAGATGGAGTGCGAGATGTTAGAATTGCAGTACAGATGATAAGGTAGGATGACGAGAGCAAGGCAACATGACCTTATATAGTGGTGACGGGGATGAGAAGCTCACGATCATTGTCTCAATGGTGGTAATTGAATTAAATAATGGAGTGTACGCGATGTTTAGGATAAGAGGTCATTAAATAAAAATGAGAAAATAAAATACATAATTTAATTAGTGAGAAAATAACCCATAAAAGTTTAGTTTTTTAAAAAATAAACGATAAAAAAATATTATTTCATTTTTATTAATATTTTTATTATAAATAGTTTAGTTTTTTTTTGTTACTTTAATATAATACAAATAATCATAGCTAAACTTAGTTAAATTAATTGTTTTCATCTATAACAATATAAAAAGAGAATACCCTCTTTTGTGTTTATATTTCATTATTCCAATTTTACCCTTCATTATTATTTTAAAAACTAATTATTTTATAAATAGTTTACCTTTAAAAACTTCTCTTGTCTTCAACCGTTGTTTTAACAACTTCTCTTATGCACATATTTTATTTTTCTAATTTTAAATTTAACAACTAATTTAAAAATTCATTATAAATTTTATATTGAACTAAACTGAACCGAACCGAATCGAACTGAACTGAACCGGATCAAACCGAACTGAACCACACTGAACTAAACTGAATCGAACTAAACCAGACCAAACTAAATCACACTAAACCGAAACGAACCACACTGAACCAAACCGAACCAGACCAGACCAGACTGAACTGAACATAACCGCATTGAACTGAACTGAACCAAACCAAACCGAACTGAACCGAATCGAACTGAACCTAACTGAACCAAATTGAATTGAATTAAACTAAAATACTAATTAGTTTTGATAAATTTTAAAACACCTTCAAAAAAGATAATAAAATTTAAAGGAAAATTTTACACTTTCATAATTAATTAATATAGAGCAAAGGAGATTCGCTTTCTAATGTGCGTAAAAAATGTCATCCCCAAATTTTTCTTCAGCACCAACACCACAATCGTGAGATCCCTCTCAAACAATTGAAACATAATGTTTTTCCCCCCACATAAAATATAGCAAGTGTATAAACAATAACATAAACAAAATGTATACTTTCAATAAAAAAAATTCAAAGGACAGGCTTAAATTGATTTGTATTCACCTCTCACACAAATAACTATTTTATTCAAGTGGAGAACATAGAGTTCCGAAATTGGTAAAAGCTTAAATATTTAAGAAAAATATTATAAGACGATGAAAAAAAAATGTGAAATGGGAGTAGTGAACCATTGAGTATAAAAAAATGAGAAAAATGCAAAAGACATATAAAGGAAAGATAAAATGTTAGTTAAGGTTAAAGTTAAAAAAAAAACATATCGGTTGGTTGGGGTGTGAGGTATTAGAATTGCAGTGAATGTGGTAATGTGGGATTACGAAAGCAAGGCGACATTACCTTATATAGTAGTGACGAGGATGAAAAGCTCACGATTATTGTCACAATGGTTGTGGTGGTGATTGAATTACAAAATGGAGTGTGTGCGGTGTTTATGATAAGAGGTCATTGAATAAAAATGAGAAAATAAAATACATAATTCAATTCAATTAGTGAGCACTTAATAGATAGAAGTTCAGTTTTTAAAAAAATAAACGATAAAACAATATTGTTTAATTTTTATTAATTTTTTTTACTTTAATATTTAATTTTTATTATAAATAGTTTAGGTTTTTTTGGTTACTTTAATATAATACAAATAATCATAGTTAAGTTTGGGTAGATTAATTTTTTCATTTATAACAATATATAAAGAGGATACCTTCTTTTGTGTCCTTATTTCGTTATTCCAATTTTACCTTTCATTACTATTTTAAAAACAAATTATTTTATAAATAATTTACTTTTAACCGTTAGTCTAAAAATCTTTTTTGTCTTCAACAATTGCTTTAAAAACTTCTCTTATGTACATATTTTATTTTTCTAATTTTACATTTAACAACTATTTAAAAAATTCATTATATATTCTTTATCAAACTAAACTAAATCGAATTGAACTGAACCGAACCGGACCAAACAGAGCCGAACCTCACTGAACCGAATCAGACCAGACCGAATCGAACTACACTAAACTAAATCGAACCACACTAAATCGAATCGAACCGAACTTAACAAAACCAAACCTCAATGAACCAGATCAAACCAAACTGAACCAAACCGGATCGAATCGAATCGGACCGAATCGGACCAAATCAAACTGAATCGAACCGAACTGAACCTAACCAAACCGAACTGAACCGAATTGAATTGAATTGAAATGCACTTTAGTTTTACTAAATTTTAAAACACCTTCAAAATAAAATGAGAAAATTTAAAGGAATATTTTACACTCTCATAATTAATTGATATAGAGCAAAAGCATAGTCGCGTTGTAATGTGCGTAAAAAATGTAACACCCTAAAATTAAATTTTTTTCAGCACCAACACCACAATTGTGAGGTCCCTCTTAAACAATTGAAACATAATGTTTTTTCCCAAATTAAATATATGAATTGTATAAACAATAACAGAAACAAATTGTATAGTTTTAATAAAAAAATATTCAAAGAACAATTTTAAATTGGTTTGTATTCACCTTTCACACAAATAACTATTTTGTCAAAGTGGAAAACAAAAAGTTTCAAAATTAGTAAAAGCCTAAATATTTAAGAAAATATTATAAGACGATGAAACAAAAAAGGTGAAATGGGAGTAGTGAAACATTGAGTATAAAAGAATGAGAAGAATGCAAGAATGCAAAAGACATATAAGAGAAAGATAAAATGTTAATTAGAGTTAAGGTTCGAAAAAAGACATATTAGTTGGGTGGGGTGTGAAGTGTTAAAATTACAGTGAAAGTGGTAAGGTGGGACGACGAGAGCAAGGCAGCATGGCCTTATTTAGTAGTGACGAGGTGAGAAACTCACGATCACTGTCTCAATGGTGGTGATTGAATTAAAAAATGGAGTGTGCGGTGTTTGGGATAAGAGGTCATTGGAGAAAAATGAGAAAATAAAATACATATAGTTCAATTAGTGAGCAGTTAAATGATATAAGTTTTGTTTTTTAAGAATAAACGATAAAATAATATTGTTTAATTTTTAATTTTTTTTTACTTTAATATTTAATTTTTATTATAAATAGTTTAGTTTTTTTGTTACTTTAATATAATAAAAATAATCATAGTTAAGTTTAGTTTGATTATTTTTGTCTTCTATAATAATATATAAAGAGATACCCTCTTTTGTGTCCATATTTTGTTATTCTAATTTTACCCTTAATTATTATTTTAAAAATTAATTATTTTACAGATAGTTTACTTAACAGTAACTCTACAAACCTTTTTTGTATTCAACAGTTGTTTTAAAATGTTAAGGTTAGAGTTAATGTTCAAAAAAATACATACTAGTTGGGTGGAGTGTGAGGTGTTAGAATTACAGTAAAGGTAGTAAGGTGAGACGTCGAGGGCAAGGCAGCATGACCTTATATAGGAGTGACGGGGATGAGAAACTCACAATTATTGTCTCAATGATGGTGATTGAATTAAAAAAATGAGTGTGCGCGGTGTTTAGAATAAAAAACCATTGAAGAAAATAAAATACATAATTTAATTAGTGAGCAATTAACTGATAGAAATTCAGTTTTTTAAAAATAAATGATAAAACAATACTATTTATTTCTTATTAATTTTGTTTACTTTGATATTTAATTTTTATTAAAAATAGTTTCTTTTTTTCTTACTTTAATATAATACAAATAACTATAATTAAGTTTAGTTAAATTAATTTTGTTCATTTATAAAAGATAAAATAATTTTATAAGAATGAGTATTCTTAAATTTAAAGAGAAAATAGAATAAACAAAAGATCATAACAAAAAAATAACAAAAATAACGTACAACTAAAAGAAGATATAAAAGATATTCATGAGACCTATCCTTAAATTTAAATTTATCATTTTTTTTTTCAAAACAACATATGCTTCCTTTTAATATCTTTTTATTTATTTATTTTTTAATTCCTTAAGTATTTTTTAACCTTTCATTACTTTTTGTTTTATTTCAAAATGTCCAAATTAAACTTTTTACAATCTTGATTCATCTTAATAATTTTTTAAGGATACATTTTTATATGATTGGTCGTACACATAATTCCATGTTATGATAAAAATAATCAAGTCTATTACTACTACGAGAGAGATATTAATCTATCCCAATGTAGATGTTAACTTTTGTCTAAAATAACTACAAATTTCTTCTACAATGACAAAATATTAAGGGTAAAGATCTAGAATTTATAAATCATTTTGAAAATTTCATTTAATAGACAACAACTAGATAATCAAATCAAAAAGATGAAGAAGCACATGACAAAGTTTATTTTCTTTTTCACCAAGCACGTGACAATGTAAATGTAATAAGTATGAAGGAAGGAAATCTCTAATACATTTAAAGGTTAATCAACAAGTAATTGTAAAATATTTACAAGAAGAAATAAAAAATACATTTTCTACTGTATTAAAATATCGTTAACTGATTATTGATTGTGTCTATTATTTACTAGTGTACACACAAACACTATTACATCTGTGTATGCACATTTTTTAAATATGAATGATACTATATTAAGTTAATATATAAAATAAATTTATATTATTAAAAATAAAGTGAGTGAATATAGAAATTAATTGTTCATGAATAAAAAAAAAAGATAAAGAATTTTATAAAAAATAGGTAAAAATAATCGTTAATTTTATAATTTTTTTATTTACCATTAAATCAATTCATATTTTGAGGATCTTTCTAGTATTTTTGTTTTTTCACGATAATGTTTAACTCTAGATCCAAGTGTTCAATAAATAAATCCTTCGTTTACAAACTAATATGAAAAAATTATCCCTTCTATTATGTTATCATTAACTTTTGTTTAATCTCAATAACTTTTTTTTTTCTTAACAATTTTCATTATCTTTGAATAATTTGACTAGTTTCATATATGAAAAATTTTCTTACATATATAAGGTATTCTTATTTTATTTTACCCTTAGTTATATATATGTTTCTTTATGTGATTTTATTTGATAGTGTGTCAAATTGTTTCTAACACACATTTAATTATTTTTACTTATTTTTAATACTTTTATTTGTTACTTATTTTTATCAGATTGATTATTGTTTTAATATTTTTATATAATTTTTTTTATTTTTAAACTCATTATCATAAATTTAATTACTACAATATAATAATTTAATGCCGTTGTTATGCATTTTCTTTAACACAATCCAACATATATTGAAATTAAAAAGATAAAAAATCTATGCTAAATTTTTAATTTTTGTTCTTTGTATGGTTTTATTTAAATGATGTATAATAATTTTATTAGTATATAAATTCATTAGAATTTTAAAAATGAGGGTAAATAGACATTTAAAATGGTTTTAAATTTGAATATTTATTTTCTTTTTGTAACTTAAAAAAAATAAAAATTTTATCAAATTTGTTTCATTGATGTATGAAAATTTAATAAATGTTTTGGTTTTCATCGAATTTTGTCTGGTATTCTAATTTGAAATGTATATAATTATAATATTATTTTGGCCCTTGTTTTTGTCCATTAATGTTATTTTGGTCCTCTAATTTTTTGTTGTTGATAAGTTTTCTCCATTTTTAAAAAATGGCTTAATTTGTCGAATAGTAACCACTATTGTTTGGAAGTTTCAGATTGGTATTTGTTTTTTAAAAAGTTTCAATTTCGTCCAAACTTTTGAAAATGATAATGATATTTCAACTTACCTTTTTTGACCTATTTTTAATCTATCACTCTCATCACTCTTAAATAATTTATTTTGATTTTTTTAGTGATGTAATGTGATGATCTAAAAGTGACTGAGATGATGAGTTAAAAATGGATCAAAAAATGAGTTAAAGTATCATTGTCCTTTTGAAAAATTATTTTAATTAGATTATTTTTTAAAAAAACTATTAATGTTGTTAACATCGTGTCACGTGTCAACATCTGATTTTTTAATTTATTTTAATTTTTTTTGTCATGTGTCATAATGACTAATTTATTTCGAAATAAAATATTATGAAAAAAATCAAGGGTGAAATATGTTTTTGGTCCCTCAAGTTTCAGCGAAATTTGGAATTAGTCCCTCATCAAAACTTTTGACCAATTTAGTCCTTCATCTTTTAAAATGCGTGAATTTAGTCATTTTAACCAAAGTTTGTTAAGTTTATCTGACGTTTCAAGCGTATTTCATGATAGTATTTAAGTTAACATTGAAGCAAAAATGTGTCAAACAATATAAAAAATTTAAATACTATCATGAAATGCACTTGAAATGTCAGATAAACTTAACAAAATTTGGTTAAAAGGACTAAATTCACGTATTTTGAAAGATAAAGGACTAAATTGGTCAAAAGTTTTGATGAGGGACTAAACCCAAATTTCGCTCAAACTTGAAGGACCAAAAACATATTTAACCCAAAAATCATATAAGAAATAAATAAATTTTGAACTTAAAATTCTGTGAATTTTAGTTTTTGTTTTTTAGTTGACTTGGGACTTGTGCTTTCATTCCAATTAATGGTTAGATAGAAAAAGGTTAATCTGTGAGTTAAAGATGAGAATGCTTTTCATGAGGAGGGATTGAAGAGTAGAGAGCATGTGGATGGAAAGGCTATAAATAGGAGGGAGAAAGAATGGGAGAGACACAAGAAGCACCAGAAGTAGTAGAAGAAGAAGATGATGAAGATGAATGCAATAGTAGTGGCGGTGGCGATGATGGTAGCGATGGAGGTGCTGCTCACGGGGGCTGCCACTGACGCCATGGATTTGTGTGGCGTGCCGTCGTCGGATCTGATGAAGTGCTTGCCGGCGGTGACGCCTCCATCGCCGTCGGAACCTTCGAAAGATTGCTGCTCGGTGATCAACATAGTAGACCTGAAGTGTCTCTGCGGTTTCAAGAGTTCCCCTCTGTTGCCTGCGCTGGGAATCGATCCCAAACTCGCCCTTGAGCTTCCCGCAAAGTGCAAAATTGGCAAAACTATCCCCTGTTAGCTTCATCTCTCACTGTTCCCATTACCTTCTCTTTAATTATTAAATCATAAATAAAATACTTTTTTCTTTCTTTCATCTTCCATGTCGTTGGAACATTTAACCATTAGTGTAAGAAAGGTCCAAGTTTAATTGCTAACTAGATAATGGAAGATTATTGCATTATTTCGGACTACCTTTGTTGTTTCTGTAACAGATATATAACGTGAATTAACTTAAAATGAAATCCTCAATTTTAATATCCATACTCTTAAGTACAGATAATTATTTTATCCAAATCATAAGCTATAACTTAATTCATCAATATTAAATGAAATTATAAATTGTTTATTTATAAGTTAAAAAAAACAAGGATGTATATTAAATTTCAATATGAAACGTTTTAAAAATGGAATAATACCAGTTTAGATTATTTAATTTCAAATTGCCAGTTTAGATTAATTAACAATAATAGGACCAATTTATTAATTCATCAACATTAATGAGATTGTAAATTATTTATTTATAACACTAAAGTGTATCTAAAAGTAAGGATTTATATTAAATTTCAATACGAAACGTTTTAAAATTCAACAAGACCATTTTAGATTATTTAATTTCAAATTGTCAGTTTAGATTAATTTTAAGACTGATTTATTTTTTATAAATTTAATTATATTTTAAGTTTATGATAAATTTAGAAATCAATAAATTTTGTACTTTGTACTCAATAAATTTATTTATTTTAATTGAGTTATTGCTGTTAATTTCTTTTATCCGGATTATATAACTTTTAAGTGAATGATGTAGTTATTAGTTACCTTTTATCGTCACGTGTTATAATTTTATAATTTTATATATTTATAATTTTAATATTTTAATTTAAAATTTTGTAATTATAAAATCCTGATTTTGTGAAATATAAAAAATTATATTCAATTCTTACTTAAATAATAAAATCTTATTTTTATAATTATATAATTTTGAATTAAAATAATAAAATTATAAATGTCTAAGAATCACTATTTTAAAAATCGTTATTTTTTCATAAATATTATTTAGAAAAATTATACATGATAATTGATATTATAAATTTAAAAAATAAATAAATGTAAGTTATAAAAATATTAAATATATAACTACAAAATTATGATAAAATTATAAAATTACACAAAAATTAAAATTAAAAAATTTACAATTTAATAACTTAATAATTTCATATTTTTTAATTTTTATAATTTTGTAACTAGTTTTATAATTAATTAATATTATAATTTTTTATTTTTTATTATTTGAATAAAAATAAAACATATTTCATAATTTTATATTTCACAAAATCATGATTTTATAATTATATAACTTTAAATTAAAATATTAAAATTATGAAAATATAAAATTGTAAAATAATGACATGTGGTTAACAAGGTTACTTGATAAGATAATAATCACATTATTCACTTAAGATAATAATTTTTTAACCCACGTCTCTTGATCCACTTTTAATCCACTATTTAAATCACCTTTAGATTATCTATTCTGATTTTTTGTAGTGATATGTGTGATAATATAATGGTAATTAAAGTAATGAATTACAAATAAGTAAAAAAGTGGATTAAAATATCATTATCTATTCACTTAATAAACACATCATACCGCAATAGAAAAAGTTAATGACAAGAGCTCAATTGAAAAAATAGATTTATATGAGACAACAAAAATTGAAATCTCTTAATTTTATTAGGCACTATATATATATATATTATAAAAATAAGGATGCATAATATTTTCATAACTATTTTTCCAACATTTTTTATGTTCTATCGATTCCATCTTTACTTTCTAATATAATATATTAAATGGAAGGTAATAAAAAAAAAAAAGGCCAGGTAATGACTAAATATATAAAATAATTTTCCTTACTCTTTATTTGTTTATTTTTCTTTTTATCCCATCTCACAATTTTTAGAAATATATTTTGTACTATTTTTAATATATACTTTAACTCATTGTAGTACTAAATAATGACTGAAAGTACACAGGTAAACGACATATGTCTTATAAAGTAATTGTATAAATTATATATGTAAATGTTATTCATAAATAATAAAATGAGTATTTTTCTTCTAAATTTTACTGTTGTAACTTAAATACAATACCAAATTACTACTTAAACATTTTTATTTAATAAAAATAAAATATTCTTATGTAAAAGTAAACAATCAAATTAATGTATGTAGTTGGATGGAATTCATTTATTTTAATTCAATTTAACCTGAATCTCGAATAAAGTAATTGTAACAAATTTTAAAAGAAAAACATGAAAATAAATATTGTAAATGTTTATAAAATACAAAAGAATTGATATGATATAATTTTGTTTAGTAATGAAATTATTGAACAAGTAATAATTTAATTGAATTTACGTTAAGTGGGTATAGTGAATAAAGGCGAAAAGAAAAAAACAGTAAGAAGAAAAATTTAGAATGCATTAGCTGGAGAAGAAAGAAGGAAGAATGAAAGAATACAATAGATAGTTATAGTTATGGAAGAGATCCAGGAAGGAATGAATTGTGCGTACATTATTTCATTGGCTTTGGATCTAAACTTGGGGAGGCTGTTTGGCGTCGGGATTGGAGTTGCAGGAAGAAGGGTCTGCTTCGTAATTCCAAAGGATACTTAGCTCACCTCTTTTGCATCCCAGTACCACAGCCACTCCTGTCCATATATAAACAAATTGGCACCAAAAAACCTAACTAAATCATCACATCACAACCACTAAATTACTTACCTAGTGTGCACGGAACAAGGTACAGGAGTGCAGGTTGTCCATGACCGTTCATCAAATACAGCCCCAGATATGTGAAGAACAGCCCTGAAAAAGGAAACATACTCCCAGAATCTTAACTCATGTCATACCACCAAAATCAACAAACTTTCAACGCAAACTAACTTACCAAAGGCATAGCCAATTACCAACCAAAGAAAATATCCGCTTACCACCCCCTTTTTAAGAGCTTTGTCGAATCTGAGACAATCCAAACCCATAACATATGTTCAAAACAAGGCATCTTTTATAATGTACATTAAAAAGTAAAAACAAAAACCAAGGCCGGTATTGGAAATAAGTTTATAAATCTTCACTTATTAAAGTTTTTAACTGAATAAGAAATTCAATACCTACGAGAAAAGCAAACAAGCAAACCAGGAAACAGAATATCTCCAAATCCAATCATATCATAACCACCCCAAGGATCATTTAAACGAGGAAATCTCAAAAGCATAGGAATTGCTTCACCACCAGCCTTGTCACCCTTAGCAACCTACAAAATAAAACTCATAACTATAGGACACCTTTTCAGTGCAAAGACGTGAGGTAAGAATGAAAAAGTAAAAGAAAAACGTAGAATCTAAGGGCCTATTTCATTGCACTCAATAAAAATAGTCTGTATTTAGAAACTAAAAATTCTATATAAAATGTAATGATTTTATAAAGAATTTCAAAATAAATTAAAATTATACTTTTTTTTAATGATTGGATTATTTAGAATTAGAGAATTTTAAATTTTAACTAAAAAAAGAGTTTGAAATTCTTTAGTTTCTCAAATTCATGTCTTTTCTTTTTTTTAGTTTTCTTCTTAATTTTGATTAGGATGTAGTTAAATAAGACAAAAACATTGTTATAACTACTTTTCCATTTATGTCAAGTAGACATGTTTCTATTAATATTGATAGGACTTGGTCAATGTTGAGAAACTATCTTGAGAGATGTCCAATAATTTTGTTTTTATTGAAGTTTGATGTAGTACTATTTTTGTCTATGTCGAAGATGATTTTTTATTTATTTTTATCATCAACATTATTCTTGGTCAATAATTTGTTATGTTTTTTTTAAAATGTTGTGTGGAAAAGCTTGTGGTTAAATTAACTATGATAACAAAATTGACAAAATAACTTCAATAAACAGTATCGTATAAATAACCTCAATGATCATAAATAGTTCTAGTTGAAATTATCTAAAAACAATTTTGACTAACATCAATTGTGAAAAAGCCTCATCAATATCGGTTACAAAAAATCTTGATAAACTTTGACTAAAAATAAACAACAAACCAACTAATCAGTATTAATGTTTTCTAATTATAAACTATTGTTTGATATTTAAATAGGAAAAAAAAAAGATTTTTGACACTCCATCAACCACTTGACAAACCATTTTTAGGGGTAATATGGTCACAAAAAGAATATACCTTTGTATATGTAAAGAAAAAAAAAATGAAATGAAGAATAAAATAGCAAAGAAAAGTGAGTGTAAAAAATTATTGAGTGTCAAAATATCATTCTCCTTTAAATATTTGGTAACAATTGAAATACTTTATTTAAGAAGAAAATTAAAATAAATTCGAATAGCCTTCTCGAAATAAAATATTTGTAAAAGATTTGAAAAAGATCAATTTAAATGTCCTAAATATTGTGAAATGGTGAATAGTATAAAATAGTTTTTAAAACCAAAAACTGAAAAGATAATCTCAGTCTAGATATTTACAGCCAGATGAAAGACGGTTGTTGAATGAAATTGTATGTCTGTGACTTCAAAAAAATAATGACCGGAAAGGAATATGGTTTGGGTTAGGTGTATTGCAATGCATCAATCCAAGTTAAAGAACTACACCAGTATGAACAGAGACTTACCGTAATCATGACACTCTTTTGGAATATCACTGGAGATATGAATACCCAAAAAATGTCGTATACAAATGCACAACAAAGTAGGACCGTTGCAACCTACCATATCAAATTCATAAGTAAATAATGAGAGATGACAACAGATATATTGGAATAAAACGAGAAAGGAAACAACAGTTATAATATAAATACAAGGAACTCATTAAGGTACCTTAATATTAGGCAACCGAGCCATCTGTAATACTGTTATCATCAAACAGATGCCCTGTTAAGAATAAAGCCATATGCCAAGTAAGTTGCATAGAGCAAAACCCACAATTGAGACAACAAACAACTCTTTGGTGCAATGTCTGAGAAAGCTCACTACGGAATAAAAAGAGATACCAGTTTTGCTCTGATGTGAGCATTCATACATGTATATATGTAGAGAAGTTACTGTAATTAAATGTGAGCAGATTTTTTTTTTTTATAAAAATGAACATATCAACACTAGGCAGACACAAAGCTGGAAAGCACAGCAACTTATGCCATTGTTACAAAAATCAATTTCCTGGTTTCCTCTCGGGTTCTCTCAGCTCCTCCGATTAGAGACAGTATTCAGTGTCAACTTTCAAGAAAAGAGATTGGCATTCTTATCAAGCATCGCGATACCTTAAATTTCAATGTTTGCCTCACTGTCTTAAAGTTTAAATTTAGAAACAGAATGATGATAGAAAGACTTATGCACACGTACTAGATACTGGAACTCACAAGAAAATCTTGGCCAAACCATGCAAATGATTCGCGCCGAAATACAACCCATAAAACGGCAAACGTCACGCAGAATATCAGCACTGTCAGCGAGAAAATAGAAACCTCTCCAAATAAAGGTAAATTCACATTATTCTGAGCACAAGCTGGACGTTTCCTGCCCATATATTTGAGAAAAAACTTAAGAAAATGAAGATATATATAGCATGCAGAAAGAACATTGATTTCCCTTTTCATTAGAAGAAAGAAGATATCTATCGTACCTTAAAGCGAGGGTTACAATACAGTTGTGCATCCCCTGAAAATGGAAGCAAACTTCCATTAACGAAAAGAGGAATTTCAAACAAATAAGAAAAAAAAACAGATCAAATCCTTGTCAGCAGTTTATAGGTATTGGGTTTCAACTTTCTAAAAGATCAAAATACCAGTTAATGGAGAAGTGAAAGCACAGTCTCATGTATTTTTAAAAGAATAAGTGAATTTTATTAGACAGACTTAAAGATAAAATACAACTATAGCTAGAAGGTTAGGAGTAAAATTCATGAAAATGAGCAACCTTACCTCAACACCACCAATGCAGAAAAGTACAATCAGCACCCAGATAAACCAAGACGACATGAAGAAGAACAGTAGCACAAGAAAAGTAGATGCCGTAATGACAAACACGACAGCACCCTTTGTATCTATGTTAACTATTTCCTCAGCATCGTCTTTCCCTGCTTCCGATATGGCGCTCTATAAAAAAAACAAGAAGCTTATGTTACAGACTAATATAGCATAAAGATGTATTAAAATTGTAACAAGTAAACAAAATGAATGGAAGAAACCATTCTCTATGGCTTCGTTTAATAGTTAACTGACTGGAAGATCACTGGCTAGCAATACAGAAGGCAGTCAAAGATAAAAGGAAACGTAGGTTAGAAGTTAGCACGGAAGCCAACGTCACTCTTTAGTTACTGGTTACAAATGTCCCATTTGAATTGAACATTGTTGAATAATTGTTACTCACCGGAAGCACACCTTCGCATCATTAAGTAACTTAAATTACTTCAGTTACGTCAAACAACGAGAAAAGTTCAGATGGTTGCATTTGAGCACATATCATAAAGATTAAGATAGATAAAGGGTTGCATGGAAAAACCTTGGGAGACAACTCGTTATAGCGTTCATCGATTTGATCAGGAGCAGTTATATCTGCCCATAGTGAAGCACATATAACTGTTGCAACAGACATAAACCACAAAAATCCAACCGAGTAGGCTACAACTGGGCGTTTTGGAGTATATGGCAAAACCTCCACTGAAATGAACAACTCAGAATCAACCATCAGTATATTGTGCGAAACAAACTTGGCATGTAGCAGAAGAAATGCACTTGATATTGATAATGCAATAATACTTTTCTTTTATCTTATAATAAATGAGCATATGCATAGAAGAAACGCCTTGCAGTGCTAAAAGTTGGGTATTTTACCATTTACTGAATGTTTAATTAATTAATTCATCACAGAAGTGCATGTTAGGCAACATAAAAAAAAGTCCGTGACTTGGTATGAAACAGTATTCAAGTGCAATTGATTGCAACACGACACTTGCTACCAGCTTCATGGAAGGGAGAAAGTTCTTGATCAAATGGGGAAACCAAGGGTTCTATTCAGAAGTGGGTGAATCATACAACTTTTGACAAGGAAAACATAGCAGAAGGGCGTTCTTTGTCTGGAACAAAATAATAAAACTTTCAGTCAGGAGGATATTGACCGTCCAGGCACCCTTCTTGACACCTTGAGTTCTTTGAATCATGTTCCAGTACCAAGACGAGTAAGGGGCCGTTTGGTTTCGGAAAACATTTCCTATTTTCATTTTCATATGTTTAGGTTTAAGACATGTTTAGTTTGACTTTTTAATTTCTATTTTAAGAAAAAGAAAATATTATAAATGAATTTGATTAAACTATTTTCAGCAAATGTTTATAAAACACTTTTTTTATCAAGTTAACAAATAAAATTTCAATTATGAGACTATAATTATATCTTTATTAACGAACAGTTTGTGAATAAATAATTTTACATTATATCCTTAATTACAATATTATAAGTTGAACTTCGAGATCATAAATTACCATACAAATTATTCGAGTGTATAATTACCATTTATGTACTATCTCACTAAAATTGTGCATAAATAAATTCTTGAATTTCAAAGGATTAGGAATGAAGATTATTCTCGATTACCTCAAAGTTAAATATTAGGGTATTATGAAATTGTTTAGTGACAACAATTCCGTTATCAGCATTACCCATAACCCACTCCTCACAGAACAAAATACTTAGAAATAAGTGATACCAAACACTTCATCAAAGAGATGTTGGATGGAGGCACTATTGTTACAACACATTTGACTCTAAGCTCCAAGAGATAGATGTCTCGACTCTGGTTTAAGAAGTTGGAATTAATTGATATTCATTTATCAAGGAAAATATCCTAAATATCATAGGATATAGATGGTTTATCTATAGGATATTATGGAAGATTTATAAGGATAAACATATTATTTTATCTTAAGAATATCATGATATTTTAATTTCATTATTTTTTTTCAATTTCATGGTTATTAAAATCAGAATAGTTTAAGCAGGACCGTGGGGTTTGGGTTAAATTTTTTCCTTTTGATTTCCTTGCTCAAGATTTAAAAATCACAGAATCCTAAACAAGGAAATAGTAGGATGACATTTCTCTTGAAATCAAATTCGGTTTACTTCACTTCCGATCACAACTTTGGTCCAAACAAAAATTTATTTTTAATATATTTCTTGTATCCAAGTGGCGAAGGTCTTCACTAATGGAATTCCTATTGCTAGATTTCAAGAATTTGCAGGTAAACTGATGATATTCATTTACTAGCTTTTAAGGAAGAGAGTTATAAATATCATAGATAAATATCACAGTGAATCCGCACTTTTTTTTTCCTTAATTTTCTTTTTTCCCTTTCAAGGCACAATAGCTTACCCTATAAAAGAGAGATTAGAGAACGTAAGACACGCAAGTAAATGCAATTCTTTTCCTTTCAACTTAGTTGTTTACTTATTATTAGGATTTTATGTGCTAGAAAATAACTTATCTGGTTACTGTGCTCAATGTTAGGTTTTAACTTACTAGTTTATCTCTGGTTCCCTATTATATTATCATTACATGCATCTTAGACAAGTACGACAAAATGAAATAGAGACGTAAATACAAAATTCTTTCACAAAAAGCAGTAGTGGTATAAACAAACTACAAATAGAAGTTTAAGAAATCGAAGGACAGACCTTTCTTTTTAGATGTTAAAAGTTTGTTGAGAGCGTCTCCTACTGACTTTGTTATCTGCACAACTGGAATTGAAATCTTTATGCTTTTGTCATCGGAGCAGTCCATCTCAAAGAGTTCTGACATAAAATAAACAGCTAAATCTCAGACAAAGATGATCATATAAAACTTTATCAACATAGAAAGAAAAAAATGCAGTAAAGATAAGTTTCAGTTAGTGAATTGTAATTGTAATGCTAACACAATTAGGGGATCCTTTTTTCCTTTTTTTACTATATGTAACGGATTTAATAAAAACAAAATAATGCAACAATGCTTGTTATCATAGTTTCATTGCGAACTCCGATACAGGCTTCAGATGTGCAATGAGATTGGACTTCTTTTTACCGCTAACGTATTGCCCTGTTCCCTTTCTCATCTCCGTGGTTTTGAAATAGCATTAGAAAGAAAACATGATCAGTGATCATCCACTTTTGTACAGTTTATTATGTAAACCAATCTTTAATAAAAATTAGAGACAAGTAATATCAGGAAAAACAATGCAGACTGTTATGATAAACTACATGATTTAATTTTGGGCTATTGTCAGTGGAAAATATGATCAATCTAAAATCTAAAGGTGTCATGTGAACGCTCATTAATGTTTTTTATATATCTGAGAAGAGTCCATTTCAGCATGTAACATAATTCCACTCGTACAAAGCACTACCATTTAATGTATCTAAATTGGCAAAAGTAGTCCGATGATATTTCGCTTTGTTGTTTAGTGACAGTCTATTATGTTTCAATATTTTATAAAATTGAGCTATTTCCCTATTTTCAAGCACAAGAAACAAAGCAACACCTTATCCTTTCATAATAGCTTTACTGGAAAAAACGCATTAATATTTGTTCCTATACATCTGTATAAACTTAAAATCTTTATCCAGATCACAAGAAAGTGACAATAGTTGGCAATCGGAATTCAAACTATGCTTAACAACCCAGATTTAACCTTGCTACTGTTTATAAACCCCATGCTTAGATTCTGAGTACGCTCTATAGCATGCACGAAGAGATTTCATTTCAGTCTAAAGAAGAATCATGCGAGCAACCAAGCTGACAAATGACACCTCCTATACGTCTAATATACCTTCTTTAATATTCAGATTAAACGTAAAATGGAAACCATGTGTTTGAAGTGCTTAAATATACCATCCGCGTCGTTTATCATGAACACGGCAGCAGCACCTCCGGTCTGTGCAACTACAGCTTTAGCTGAGAAGTCACAAGTGCCTCGTACGCAGAGAGCTGCCGATCCAGATAACTGCAAAATGGAGAATGCAGAAGCACACTACTGAGGAAGCTGACATGTTATGGAAAGATTTTGAAATATAAACACGCGTGGAGTAAGAAAATGAATAAAGTTGGGGAAAACAGTTGATGCATGATATGAAAAAAGAGATTGAGAAAGAAACCTTTACGGTTGAAGCGGAACAGCAGTCCGCAGGATCGGCAAGAACAGCGGGAAGTTTGGTAGTTTCGACCGCTTCGACAGGCAAAATAGAGCCAAATTTTGCACTCATACCATTGTACTCTTCATCTTCCTTCCCATCAACCCAGCTCTGTGTCTTAACCTGCAATCACGTTCGATAATGTTATTAACCATGACACAAACACATCCAATAAGAGGCAGAGAATCGAAGAAACAGATATATTACCAATTGTGCTACGCGATTGCAAGAGTCTTCATCGGCGGCGGCCGCAGCGACGGCGAAGAAGAGAAGGAGGATTGCCGCCGGCAAAGACGAGGAGAGCATTTTTTATTACGAACTGAGGTGAGGAGAGATGGGAAGGATTGAATCTGTTCAGTTTTTTTTTTTTTTTTTTTTTGTTTGGGGGTTTTGTGTCTACAATGACGATGAGAATGACATTTGCTTCCTCTCCTCTCCCTCGCTTGCTCGCATCCACGGAAATTTCGTGGCGCCAACAAAAAATTCTTTCATTGTTGGATTGTGCATTTTAAAATACTCTTCCCTCCTCTCTCTTAACCAACCGTTTCCACCTTTTTTCCACGTATCTTCTTCTTTTCTCATTTCCCAAACTTTTTTTTCTCTGCACCGTCAATTCCATACTTTCAAATTCAGCACAATCTTTTTTTGCCACAACCCTCAATTCCACGCCCAATAATTTCACTCTAATATTAGTTACCCACTTTCTTCACCTTGTCCCTTCACTTCACTCGCACTGGTAATTATCCTAATCTCTAATTTATTTCGGATTTAAATGAGATTTTTAACATAAAAAGAAAAAATATATAGAAATAAAACTGTGAAGTCAAATTCATTAACTATTAACAAAGAGAAATATCTATCAATTTCTATTTTTAGCTTACACAAATCATTACCTTCTTTATAATTGTTGTGTAATCGTTATTTTTGTTATCTATTTGGTAATTGGAAATCCAATTATCATCATCCCTAAAAAGTGGTATATGTTTAGTCAATGTGTATTCTTATTAATTCATACATGAAATCTAAAAATATTTGTTCATGCAAATTCAAAAAACTGTGATTATTTTTAAATTTAGAACATTTAAAATTACTAAATTTAGTTCCTATTATTTAATGAAGGAAAAAATTCACTACCTTGGATTTCATTAACTTAACTCATACTTTAATAATATATATTTAACATTACTCTAACATTTACACCACAAACTTACAAATCCTAATTTCATATAAAGAAACTCTAAACTCTAATGTAAAAATACTAATTTCTTAACTTTTTTACTCAAAATTTTCATTGAGGATAAATGTTTAGAAAGACAAAAAATATAAAAAATTATGTTTAGACTCAAATTTCCAAGTTATTCAATCTTAAAATAAAAACATCTTCCTATGTTTGGATATAATAAAAAAAACATAAATCATTAATAATGCAACATAAAACAAAAATCATAAAAGTCGTGAAATATATTTCTATTAATGAAAATCATTATAAACTAAAATGAAAGTTAAAAAACTGGTACAAAAGCTAATAACTTTTATTCCCAAAAGAAAAATTGTAAATCCTAACTTTTTCATACAAGTAAATAATCCGATAAGCATGATAAAGTCGTTATCACACTCTATCATTTTTTTTTGTGTATAATTCATTACCAAATTTATTTTTACAAATACTTAGAGCTGTCAAAAAGGATTAGAATCCGCGAGCCAATCTGACTCATTACAGGTTCGAGTTGGGTTGAAATTTTTTTACAAATTTCAATACAGGTTGATTTTTGACCCGACTTATCTAGAATCCGACTCATCCGGGTTGAACCCGTGGTGAGCCGGATTGACTCACCAATTCGCAGATAAAAGGTCACACAAGTATTTTATTTTATTTTTATTGAGTTGGACTTTACATTTGGATCATGTTACATTGTTTTTTTATCCAACACATAAATAATTTGTATTTTTTTATTTTGATTTGTATTTGGATTGTATTAAAGTTTATTTAGATTTTAATAAGAATTACAATTTAGTTTTGACCGAAAAAAAATAAAAAATTGTATTTTTTTTATTAAGTAAACCCGTGAATCAACCCATTTAACCTGTCAACCCCTGGTGAGTCAGACCAGATTCGAATTTTTTTGGCTCGCTAAAAAGTAAGTCAGATTGGGTTGACTCACTGAATCATCAACCTGTGATGGGTCGAGCCGGGTCGGGTTAGATTACCCGTTTTGAGAATACAAATACTAGTGAAAACATACTACATTTATTTTCATTTATTTTTAATAAAATATAATTAATTTTTACAAAATTATTATATATATATATATTTTTATTTTGTAGATAATTTTCTTACTATTTTAGTTTTAAAAAGAGGTTAAATTTGAAAAAGAAACAATTAAATTAAGCAAAAGTCACTTAAGAGATGAAACTAATTTTAGAAAAATATTACTTAAATGAAGATAAAACTAATAAAGCTAATTTTAGAAAAATATTACTTAAATGATAAAACAGGAAACAAAACGTAGACATCAAGAAAAAATCCTCTTTCTAAAATAGTTTAGTATACCTGTCTCATTTTATTATTTAATCCTTTTAAATATTACATATATTTAAATCAATTAACTATAGTAAAATTTAAAAATGACTTATCTTAAAATAAAATTTTAGTAACAAAGATGGTTAAAATCTTATACTATTTTTTATTTATTTGAATAACTATGATAAGACTAAATTTTGATTTGGAGGTAAGCATGTATCCACAAGTGGCGGATTGACAGAGGCATGGGAGCATAAAAGCAATGGGCGTTAAAAGCGGTTTGTCATTTTTGTTGTGTTGAGACCGAAAGACATTTCATTTTCAACACCATGGTTCCCTCCATGAGGATCGTCTTTGGTCTTCTCACTTTCGTCACCGTCGGAATGATTATAGGTATCTTCTCTTCTCTTCTCTTCTCTTCTCTTCTCTTCCTTTCCGTTTCTTGCAATCTCTTCACAAACCCCCAACACCCACTGCGGATCATGATGTATTTCCTCTCCGATTTCTTCTTCTTCTTCTTCTTCAATACACGCTCTCACTTGATCCACATTTCACAATTCTCTCCAACTGCAAAACCAAGATACCCTCAGAGACACCAGAAGCTTCCAAATACACGCTCTCTGGCTCTTTCTTTTTCTATCTTCCCGCACTGCCCTAAATCATCACATATCTCAATAATCATATCCTATTACTTTTTAATTCACACTCGCTGTTCTGTTCTCCAATTACATTACAGGTGCTCTCTCTCAGTTGGCTATCATCCGAAAATTGGAAGACTCGTACGGTATTCTATCCTACCTTTCTTCTTTAACGACTTGAAATGGAACAAATAGGGGACTTATTTTTTATATGCTTTTCTTGATTATTATTCTTATATTCTCTTAGCCTAACTGATTCATGCAGGCTCTGATTCTTTGCCATTTAGAAGATTACGTGGAGTCGAAGGTGACGGTTACCTTCAATTGCCAAGAGGTCCGTATTATTTTTGTTTTTCTTGCTGTATCACAGTCGTTTCTTTATGTAGAATTTCTCAAAGATTATTTCTTTGATTGCATTTGGTGCCTATTTATTTAATCTTTTTAGAGTGCTAGGACCTCGCTAAGTTAGTTCTACTGCTAACATTTATTTATCACATGCAATATATATTTAATTGTGTTTCCACCGTGTGCAATGCTATATCAATCTGTTTATTTTAATTCTTGACTGAGTCTCAAACGTTTCATGCCTGAGTCTTTTAGATATAATATTTGTATTTTTTTTTCAATCTTTTTGTAACACAAAAATATATTTGTTATCAGTTATTCCATCAGTGTATTTTAGTTTTACATATTTTTTAAGTTGTTAATAACTTGCAATTTTTTTCTTTGGAATTTCTTTTTCACCATTTCTTTTGATTTTCAGGTATTCCTTTTTGGAATAATGACAAGGAAGCAGAAATCTTACGCCTTGGATATGTATGTCTGTTGTCCTCCCTTTCTTGTGCTAAACTTTTATATTTACATGTTCTCTCAGTCTCATCCTCTATGATAGAATCACATACAGACCAGCAAGTAAAATAATTGTGTAATATATTATTGCTTATAAATTTGGTGTAAATGTATAAAATTGTAATGCCAATTCGAAAGATACAACAAGATTAAAGTTCTCTTCTCGGTTCAATTAAATGCTTGGGTAAAGAATACTTGATTGATTGCACTCTGGGTGACCAATATCTATGTCATTCTGTCTTATAATTTACTTTTAAAGCCTTGATGTCAGTTTGTGTTGTCTGAATAGCCAATTTATTTTATTTTTTCAGTGGAATTATTTTGCTATTCTCATTTTTTTGAGAATTGAATAGATTTGCATGCTTAAATTTGTATTATTATTCCTCAATTGTAGGTCAAACCTGAAGTGATTAGCTGGTCTCCTCGAATTATTTTACTTCATAACTTCTTGAGTTTAGAGGTATGCTGTCTCTACTAAATGCTGTTTTCATTATTAAAATGTTTCTTTAGGTCAAATACATGGGCAATTAACAATTCTTTTAAAACATTCTCCTGCTTAATAAAAACTGTGCTGATGATAACCATATGTATGAATTAAAATTTTATATTTACAGGAATGTGATTATCTCAGGGCTATAGCTCTCCCTCGCTTGCAAATTTCAACTGTGGTTGATACAAACACTGGAAAGGTACATTGACAGTTTCTGTTTGAATTTCAATTTGATTGATCATAATCATCAATACATGCTAGGTGATGAGACATGGTTTAAGTTTCATTATGCCTAAGTGAAGTATTGTCATATTCTCCAAGGGAAAAATTTTGTATGTATGATGAATTTGAAATAAAATACTAAATGCCTTTTAGGAAGACAATGTGCACATGCGTATTCAGGAGCTTGTTATTTTGTTGCATTTGAACCTTCTATATTGTTGAATTCTTTTACAACTACCTTAGCCAGTTCACTTTATGACTCTGGTTTTCATTTCTTCTCCTTGATGAATAAATTATATTTTTTTAAACTATTAAATGGTTTAATCTGTGGGTGGGAGAACCTTTCTCACAGAAAATATGCAACCTTGGGCTAGAAAAGAAGATAAGTGAGAAGTTTTCAAACTTAAAAAGAAGAATTTTATGCTTCAAATGTAGAGAGCTGAATCCATTTTAATAGTTCTTTAGAAATTATTGCCTGATCTTGTTTGTGGACTACCCCTCTATTTGGCAAGTTATTTGGTCCTCTCGACAAAAGTACACCACAATTGGAGATTATGAATCTTGTAGAAACCAAAGTCGTACAGAGTGGTTTAAGTCTATAGAGTCATTAACATGTATTTCTTCATTAAATGTGATATTTCTGTCCATAGGGAATCAAGAGTGACGTCAGGACCAGCTCTGGTATGTTTTTGAATGCTCAAGAGAGAAAATATCCTATGGTACAAGTAAGTTAACAATTTTACTCTCTCCTCAAGTCTTTTACTTCAGTCATCAAAGCAGTGTAAAATACATGGACTGTGTGAACATGTTTGGTGTTTATTAGTGACCTCTTTAGTTTTTGAAAGTTTAAATACTGTACCAACCCTGGTTTTGGTCACATCACAGTCATGAAGAGTTGTTTTTATTCCTAAATAATTAAAAAGACTGAAAGCGTTACCACTGTTTAAATCAAGAGTGGGCATGGTTTGGGTTTCAGTAAATCAGTTAAGAGCGTATTTGGATTCCAGTGAACCAAAGATTCAGTTTTAAACATATGAACTTTTTTAGTTAGTAAAGTACACACACGTATATTTCACACAATCAAAATCATACTTTATTGAGTAATTTTAACTGTACAGTCTGATAAACTATGGTCACCTTGCTCATCTAGGCAATTGAAAAAAGAATCTCTGTCTATTCTCAAATACCAGTTGAGAACGGTGAGCTTGTGCAAGTCCTGAGGTGAGAATATGACTTATTTTTTTCACTCTATCTCAACATGTGTGGGTTTTGCTAGTATTAAGGCTAACATCTGCAGCAGCACAGGTACGAGAAGAATCAATATTACAAACCTCATCATGACTATTTTTCTGACACTGTAAGTTGTATTTGCTCTTTTTTTAATTTTCAAATTATAGTCCATATGTGAATTTCCTTGAAGTGGCTTATATGAAACCCCATTTGCAATCTGTTCTGCCTTTCTTTTTTGAGACAGTTCAACTTGAAGCGTGGTGGGCAGCGAATAGCCACAATGCTTATGTATTTGAGTGACAATGTTGAAGGAGGAGAAACATATTTCCCATTGGTAAGCTTCTTGTTTTCTGAAAATTGTTATTTAACTTATTTTGGTAGTTGTTGTGTACTCTTTTTTGATTTTATCTTTACCGTGAGAAATATACTCAATTTGTAACATGCTAGTATTAACTATCTATTCTGTGTTAGGTGTTGCCTATTCTATCTGTCACTCTTTTTGGACATTTTGACTGTACTGATGGTGTTGTTTATAATATACAATATGATTCAGGCTGGCTCAGGTGAATGTAACTGTGGTGGGAAACTTCTCCAAGGGCTATCTGTCAAGCCAACTAAAGGAAATGCAGTGCTTTTCTGGAGTATGGTTAGTGCAGTTAATTTGCTTATTGTGGACGCTACGCTATCCATGTTAAATATGAAATAGGAACAACTATTTCCTTAATTGGTACTTTTCTGTGTCTTTAAGATTGTACATTTAGGCCAAAGTGATAGAATATGTATCTTTGATCATCTGCAAGTGCATGTCATTGCTAAAGAGCTCATGTTATCAAATAACCAATTACTGCAAAAGAAAATTACCAAACAAATTAGTATAAGAATAAGGCTCAAAGAGTAACCAAAATGTTTTAAGTGATAAATTCAAGAATCAGAGTTAAGAGTAGATTCATGTTTACCCCTTTTTACCCATTGATTGGTTTTGAATGATGCGTCCTATGTGGTGCCAGTGGTCATATGCCTATCCCATAGGTGAAAAATAAAGTAAAAGATAAAAAGGTGTGTTGCTGAAGAGAAACAGAAAGCGACGAGTGTTGAGATGGAGAGAACGGAAATGGAGTGGAAAATTAGTAGTGAATACTCATTTTTAATTCTCCTTTTTTTTTTCTTTCCAATCAAACAAACAAAATTAAATTCACTGTCGTCATTTTTATTACTTCCCCTCCTTACCAAACATATCACAAAAACTTTGTTGAATGAGTTCTTGCTTAGATTTTCTTAATGTTAACATTTTTTAATTACATAAACTTAGTGTTGTAGCATTTGTCCCCATAAATACACAAGCGCCGGTGCTTAATAAGAGCCTTTTACCATTACATATCGTCAAGAGCCGGTGCTAGATAGGAAGCAGTTTAAGAATCAAGGATAGAGATGCCTCTAGGTTTTCTTTTATACATTTTTTGAATTTGTACTCATCATTAGGATTTAATTGGTTTATCAATTGGGCATCACGTAGTATTTTTGTGATAGAAAATGGCAAATTATTGAATGGAGACTGTAACTGTTAGTATTGTGCATTTTTTCAAACGAAGATTTACGGTGAAAATTTGCGTATTTGATGTTGGCAGGGATTGGATGGACAATCAGATCCCAAAAGTGTGCATGGAGGATGTGAGGTAATCTCTGGGGAGAAATGGTCAGCTACGAAATGGATGAGGCAGGCCGCTCACTCTTGATTTCTTATAAAAAAAATAATGATTAAGATTAGTTATTGATATTAGAAATATTCAATAGTGTTTATCTTAAATTAATAAACTGCGGCGTAATCTCGTATTAGATGTTGTGTTTCTGTTTCACATTGTCAGGTTGAAGAAACTAACCTAAAGATTTCTCATTGAAATATTCGTAAATGAACTAAAACTTTTGGCACTTATATTCTTCTTATCCACCTTCATAATATAAATCCCCTGTCCCCTTACCATATAGTTATTAGGCTGTTAGACTGCGTAGGACGTGCCTCCCACACCATTAGCCAATATCACAACCAAAGGATAAAAGCACCCAAACCACTAGATTTGAACAGTATATTATTTCCCAAGCAAAACTTACCCATTAACATAATAAAATTCAAATTGGTCATTCAGGCAGTTTCAGAGAAAAATTACTGATAAATATTTGCACGAGAATGGTATTTTTTCTTAAAATTACACTAACACTAGGACCCATAATGCCATTATACCAAAGAAAAAGGGGTATTCGATTAATCACTATAATCTACACAAATAAAGCACCTTCCTAGTTACTTAGAAATGTGTTTTTCATATGTATCTACCCCACTTACAACAAAATTGTCACTCTCCCATGGTGAAATACGTCCGTCATTTGAAGATAAATGGAATTGTAAAAAAATAATAAACATGAGATGTTATGTATCAGGAATTGTATGCCCTTGTTTATGTTTGTCCTTTAAACCAACACCCGCCTGGTAACCATAGAGACAAATACGCAGACCACCCTGGATCATCGCTTCATAAAAATAGTTCTTGAACACCTCCAGGAATTCATCCCTGTGTAACAATCAGCGTCTAAATTAATGCAAAATCTTACAAGAGAGACGACAGCGTTACTTTAAAGAAATATAAGTAGAACAGATAGAAACCATGACCAAACCTGACTTGTGGAAGGGTCAACAACGAATACCCCTTTACATCAGGCTGCAAATCTAGCACGAGTACTTGCAACCTTGAAAGGTCTAACGCCTCAGCATCAATTAGCTTTTTTATCCTGAAATTGATATAAGACAGTAATTACGTGACTACAAATTTGACAATGTCAATATTTTAAACCACTAGTTATCAAAGGTATATCTAATCGGATGATTGATCAATAAAAAAAGTAGGGTTTTCTTTAGTAGCAGGACGTGGGAGAACCAACCTGCTTGGAGTGCCGCTAGCAATGTTAACACGGTTCTTTAGCAAAGAAATCTGCATTGATCACAAAGCAAAATCAGTTGGTAATGTTTCCACGACTTAGAAGAATAACAATTTATAACATCAAGAAAAGGATGGGAAAAATCAAGAAGTTGGAATGGAAAAGAAATCATGCACTGGTGAAGAACAAAACATTCAATTTAGATATAGATTAGCAGATTCAATTTTTTTTTTCAGAGTCCAAGGAGAAGGGCGTTAAATTTTAAGATTTAAAATAAAAATGGGAGCAGTTTGATCCCTCAGCCGCATGCCTATGAATTGTTGTCTGGTTTCAAAACTGGTACATAGGTATTAAGAAGAATTTACAAGTTGAAGTGGAGGGAAGTAGAAAACAAATGAAAGAGCAGAATTAAGAAGGTACCTGTTCCTGAAGCTTCAAGTGCTTAGCGAATAGCTTTGCAGCGTGGCATTGTTTAGTGAAAGAGCGAAAGCCCCTGCAGGAGAAAATTAGGGTTTTGGCATGTAAAAGGAATTAGGAATGGAGATGATGAGAGAGGGAGGGAGAAAACAACCTGAGAAGGTGTATGCATCTTAGGGCAGATGAAGATATGATGAGAACCGCGGGGCTTCCGGCATTAACTTTTCCCTCTACGACACTCCCTTCGCAGAGATGCTCCCTCCATGAGGACCCAAACACTGCCTTAACAGTTTTCCCCAATATTTGAATATCTGAGTGATTGGGTACCTCCAGAACGCAGTCTTGTCTGAGGGACTCCAACTCCAGCGATGAAAGCTGAAGACCCGTCGCCGACTGAAGGAGACGCAGAGCCTCCAACGATCGTTCCTCTGACTTCTCTTCGGCTTTCCCCGTCTCCGCCTCCTCCTTCCTCTTTCTCTTCTTCCTCACATCACTGTTCGTATTTCTCTTTCTCTTCTCCGACGCCATTCAAACCTCGCTCTCCTCTTCCTTCTCTCTATGCCCTTAATATCACAATTCTATTAACCTTTCCTTTTCACACGCTCCTTTTTATCTTTCCCCACCCCCTCATTTTCATTATGGGCCTCGTGTAGGGTGGGTAAGCCAGATAATGAATATTCGTCAATGATTAATAAATATATTTAAAGGTCTATTTGTTCAGAAATCTTGCAAAAAAAAAATAAAATTGAACTGTTAAGCTGGTGAAATTTTAATGGTAACGTAATGAATCATGCTTCTTAATTATATAATGAATTTCAGTGCATGGCAATATTGTTAAAACAATTTATACCTAGTTATATCTATATTTTTATTGGATGATATACAAAACTCCATAACTTTACACCTATTCATTAATATTTTTTTAAAATATAAAATTATTTTAAATCGATCAAATAAAAAATTAAAAATATTTTTTTTATTACTGGTTAAAAGTGAGATTTTTTTATAATTGTTTATTTTTATTTGTCTTTTAAGACTTTTCGGTACATGCATACTTTTTGAAAGGGAAAAAATAATATTATTTTCCTACATCCATGTAACAAGTACGAAGAATAATATTATATTGAATTAAGTTATTTATTTTAGTATTGCATATAAAAATAATAAATGAGTTATAAAGTGAGTAGATAAATGTGTAAAATGTAAAGAGATCAAAGACTTCCTCAAAGAGCACTCATAGTCTTTGAGGACCACTCAAATTCATATTCCCTCTTCACAATCGAATTTATTAATCTTCTATTCAATATTTTATTTATATTTTAATTAAATATATTAATTTAATGTTTATATTATCATTATTATTATTATTATTATTATTATTATTTGTAGTAAAAGGTTATCAACAAAAACAACAAGTGAAACTATTTTTCCCCTTTTGAAAATAAATACTTGCAACCTTCTCAATTAGAAGCAACTCATCACAACTCAAAATATTAATATTTTAATTAAATCCTTTTATTTTTTTAGTTTAACATATATACATATATTATTAAAACAACTTTGAAGTGGATATAATTTTACCAAATAAAATGTGTAGCTAATTAACAGGAAGAGGGTCTATAAGTAGCAACTTAATGATGTTCTCCACCATATGGTCTGGCCTTCCAAGTCCGTCTCCATATTGGTATGTGCAATGGGAAACTCTTGCCATGTTAACACATATTTCCATGAAACCTTTTGGGATTCTACCATCCAAAACTCTTTCTTCGTTCATCTTTTTCCACTCCTCATCGATCAAATTTCTCAGTTCCTCACGCGCTTCTTCCTCATTACTCTCATTCTCATGCATGTACGACGTTATTGAGTTTGTCGTTTCACCCCTCTCCAACTCAGCCTGCAGTTAAAACAGTTAAAACACACGTTTTCCATTAACAATTGTCAATTTAAGGTTGTCGTAAATCTATGTTACATACCGCAGAGGTTGCCAGATCATTGCAAAGTCTGAAAATGGTGCAGGAGGAGCGCACAAGTCCACCAAAATTAGTCAAGTGGTGCAGAGCTTTGTCTGAAAAGTCTTCTTGCTGTTGGCACACCAAGAAGTAGGAAGGAACAAGCAAAGTCACACCCGAGGAAGAAACCGATGCGTTTTCCAGATACTTACTGAAACCTGGAATGATTTTGTTGTTTGACCATTTTGCTTCTTGGAGGAACGCTTTGCATAACTCACCCCACTGTCATCAATTCACCAATTTCATTACTTCTGTTCACATATTTAAGCACATAAATTTACCAATTAATTCATCAATTATTACATACAGATTTTGCCAGATAGAAAACGTTGTCATGTCCCGTTTCTTTAAGGATGCTGTAAGTGGTGTCGTTGACAGTGTTGTAGAGTGCTAAATAGCACAACTTCATGTAATCTGGAAGAGTATTTATGGCATTCACGTCCCATCTGTAAACATATATGTAAACAAACACAGGTGTGTGTGACTACACCATATTATATACATAGTTGTATTGTAGCCAGATCAATTAACATGCATAAGAAAAAAACCTTTCAACAGCATCAGTGAAGAGTTGCAGTTCATCCAAAGTACCGTACACATCGTACACATCATCAATAATGGTGACTAGACCAAACATTTTTGTGACAGCTTTACGGCATTCACTTTGATGAGGATGAGGTGCCATTCCCAACGCCCAGAAATATACCTCCATTAATCTGTCTCGAACAAAATCTAGCTTCTTTGTCAACCCCATCTCCCTCCACCACCTATACCATACATTATACCATTCATTGGTAACTAAAGCTAAGAATGTTACATAATTTATTTTTAGAGAAAAAACAGTTAAAACTTATAAATAACCTTGATAGTTCTTGCAGTTCTTTCTGGTGCTGTGATTGCACCATATTGAAATCTAGCTTTGCAAGCTCCTGTAGCAACCGGTGGTGGGGTTCCTTTGCTTCATATCTGTCAAGATACCATCGTGCTTCGAGTCTGTGCAATCTTCGGTGATAAGGAAGTTCAAGTGCATGCTTAACTTGTTCTGCCACTTTGGTGTTTACTCCTTCTTCTAGGATTTGCTTGAGTTGTGTGGTTGAAAACAACCTTGCCTCGTCCAATAGATTTTCTCCCTCAAAGCCTAGATAGGACGCTTCATATAGACTCAACAATCCTTGCACGTCATCTTTATGTTCGATATTGAAACCCCCCTTGTCCTTGAATCTCTCAAACACGTCTGCATCATGTTAACTCAATGAGAAAATGACAAAACATAGTTTAATGTGTGTTTGGAACAACTAGTGGTAGCATGAGAATACCTTGGGATACATGAAAACCGTGTTGTCTAAGTAAACGAAACCTGAGAGCTGTGGCATGGAGTCCACTTTTGTGTTTTTCATTTTCATTCAACAGAGCAATCTTGTCATCAAGGGCTTTGACTATGTCCTCCTCAAACTTGTAGGTCAATCCTAGACGCTGGACATTGTCGATCAATTCTAGTAAGCTCAGTGGCTCTGTGTCTACCCTGTTGATCATGTGTCGTACCTCCTCCTCCAACTCTGTTGCTCTTTCATTCAGTTTTTTCTCCTGTGTTTGAATTACAATAAGAACAACATCATATTCTAAAACGAATGAATAAAGCTTACTTAAATTTATCTGAGTGATGTAATAGGAGTGAAATAATAAACTTAACAGAGAATCAATTTCCTTAAGATAAACTCTAATGCATGAATATGAGTTGAACTTTAACTCTAACAGAAGTAAAAAAATCAATTTGTAAGATTAAGTTTGCATAACTGATATACTTGAGAAATAAAATTTATTATTAATTGAAAATGAGAAAGAAAAAACCTTGAGGTCATTTCCCAGAGAGTGAAGAAGTTGAAAATTCCAGAGGTTTGGCTGGTAATTAGCTGAACGTCTGGTATTATGGTGTGGTGTCTGAGAGGTGTTTGCAGAGATAAGTGTCCTAGGTTTGGGATATGCAAGAAATGGTGGTTGTCTCAACTTTTTGTTTGTTGTAACCCTAGTGGTGAGTGTTTGTGTGGGATTAGACAGCCATAGAATCTGAGTTCCCATGATAACAGTACAAATGTTGTTAACAGGATCTATATGTCTAACACCAACAATACCATGTGAGGTTCTGTTGTGTGTGGTCTCATTTTATAATGGAAGGAGGATCCAATTAGACACCGTACCGGAAAGGTTAAATTACTATTTTGGTTCTTTTATTTTTCATGAAATTTCACTTTGGATTTTTATTGTCTTAATTTGATTCTTATTTTTTTAAAAAATGACTCAATTTAGTCATCGTTAACTTTGAACAAACAGTGTCAAAGTCAACGCCACATGTTAATTTCTGATTTTTTTGAATTTTTTTGATTTTTTTTACACGTGTCACTACACAGTTGTGCCACGTGTCACACTTTGACACGTAACACAACTATGAAGTAACACGTGTAAAAAATAAAAAAAAATTCAAAAAATAATTAAAAAATTAAAAAAAAAAATCTGAAATTGACACATTGCATTAACTTCAACCCCATCTAACGGTGAAAACCAAATTGAGTCATTTTTAAGAAAATGAAAACCAAATTGAGACAACAAAAAACTTGAGAACCAAACTGAAATTTCATGACAAATAGAGGGACAAAAAAATAATTTAACTTAATTTCCTTAAATATTATTGATGTATACTTTTCCTGCAACATGACTCAGAGAGTTAGATGTACTATTTAAACAAAGGACATTGGTATTTTGACATCAACTTTTTATTTTTTACTATCATTTGACATTGTCCTTCATAACTATTTACTTTTTCTTTTTTCTAAAAACATAAAAGTTAACTTTTGTTAACACTATTTTATCTTTATACAAGTTGTCAAATGTTGTCAAGGAATATTTTTTCTTAAACAAACAATTATAAAAATAACAAGTATCAATGCAGTATGTATTAGCATATGAAATTATGTACGGATTATTACAGTATGATTAATTTGGTTATTTTTTATATAAAAATAATAATATTATTTTGAACATAACATTTATATACAATTTTGGCTCACTTTGAATTAATATTATATTCAAATTAAATCAGTTTTTGTCTTTTGATTTGTACCGATTTTAGATTTTTAGTTACTCATCTTTCCCATTACTTTAATTCATTGACTATAATATGTTGCTGATTAAAATTTCTCATCTTACAGCTAAGAATGACAAATGAACTTTAAGTAAATCTTACGACTAAGAATGATAACTTAAAGTATTGTTTGAATGTTTCAATTTTGATAGAAAATGTCTGTATTAGGTGGATATAAGGTAGATATCAGTATACCTATTGTTTACGTTAAGTATAAGAATAGGATGTGTTAAGAATTTGAGTGAGAGTCGTCTTATATCAGTGATAAATGAAAAAGTAGAGTATTATATAAAGATAAAGACCTCTAAATTTATTATTTGTTTTGATTTGAAAGTAGTCTCGTGTAGTTGTGGTTGAACTCAGATTTTATTGATGTTTATTTATCATTGTCTTCTTTTAAATTATCAAAATAATTTTTTAATTTATTAAATAACATAAAAGACTTATATTATTATTATTTTTGGTAAACTTATTTTTAAGACATAGATTTCATATTTTTATTCTTTTTTTTAATTATTCAAATTTATATAATTATTATTTTATAATTTTATTTAATATTTATGCAATTATAAATACTTAATAATATCATATATTTTTTATTATGATTTTTACTTTTTATAAATAAATTATTTAATTAATATATATAAATATTCATATATCTTCTGAGTTGCGTATCTCTTACTTCCAATTTTTTTCTTTCATGTGTCAGTATAATGAAAAGAAAATCGTAAGACACACTTACGATATTATATGAAAAGGTCAATATTTGTCGATGATAGTCAATGTTCTTTAAAAATATTTATATGTTGTTTTGTTATATAAATTAGTTTCATACAATCTTGAATGATAGTTTATCATTATCTACCAAACTTTTATTAAGGACAAAATAGTGAGAGTTAAGTTAACAACATAGCAAATACGTAAGATGTAGCATCATAACAACACATCATATATAAAAACATTTTCTATTAAAAAGAAATTCCAAATCACATTAAAAAAATTGATAAATCATCCAAAATTTAATAATTAATTTTATGCGATTTTTTAAATTCAATTAATTAAATTGTGATTTAATTTCTTTTTTTTCTTCAAAAGTTATTATGTGAACAAAATCATGCATTATTTGCAATTATTTATTTAAATAAAATAAATTTCAATTTTAAATAAATTTTTCAAATACAACTTTTTTATTTTTACAAAATAGTTACTCCATAATTAATCATCTTTTAATTTTTTATTTATATTAACTCTTATTAAATTTTAACTAGAAATATTTTAGAAGTTTATTATATTATTTAATTAATTAATTTTATATTTTGTCACATCAGTTAACCAACAACATTTTTTTCTCATTTTTTATTATCTAGTATTTATGAGGCTAGAATTTCCTTTTTATCTAAGAATACGATGTTTAAGTGAGCATCCATCAAATAAAGTAAAAAAGAAATAAAAAATCCGAGTGATTTTTATTTTGTCTACTTTTTGTGTGTGATGGTTGACTTAACTGAAAACACAACATTTAAAAGATACGTTTTGTTTCGAGGAAAATACACAGAGAAATGAAAATGTGGGACAAGAAGAATGAACGCAGTGGCGGATCCAGGAGGCCAAGTTAATTTTTCTTTAGAAGAAAAGTTATTCATTTTTTTCTTTTTATTTTTTTTTATTATATTGTAAGTAGCATATTACGTACTAATGAATTTTTAAATATTATATGTAATTCTGAGGATTTTAGATATTTGTTTTATATTGTCTTAAATTCTTGGTTCTTATTAAATTTTTCAAGTTTAGTTAATGTAAATGCATTTCTTTTTAATATTTATCACAAACCTTCCTCTTTAAAAAAAAAAAAGAATCAATTTTTTTACTTTTTATCATAATCTTTCTAAGATAAATTTATCACCTCTCACCTATTTAGACAAAAATAAAATTTATATTCACAAATCACAATTATCACACTGCAAAACATAACAAAACTCATACTACTTTAATTAAATAAGTAACACGGTATAAATTCAAAACTTAAAAAAAAAAAAAACTTACCATAGGTAATGAAAAACACAAAATCCCTAAATTTCATAATTAAGGGTTATAATAGTTTAGAAAAAATTATAAGTAGGTTTCATACCAATTTCATAAAAGAATCCCTAAAATCATAATTATGATTTATATTAATTTGGGATAAACTTAATTTGGAATAAACATTCTAAAAAGAATCATAAACTAACCTAACATACATAAATCATAATAAGATACTAACATTTGATTTCTGATAGATAATGCAAAAATGTATACATCAATCTCAATATATGTGTTGTCAATCTCTGTTTCCCAATCTATCTCTTTGTATTTATCTATTTTCACACACTTTCATGATAATTTACATAGTGATAAGATTTTATAGTCAGAAAAGAAAACTCTAATCTCTTTTATAAATTAATGTCTCTATTAAAATTTATTATTTTATCTTTTATTATAATTTTTCAGAATATAATTTTAATATCAATAATATATAATATAATTTTAAAAAATATATAAATATATATAAAAAAAATTCAAAAAAAAAAATGGGGAGCCGTGGCTCCCCCGTCATCACCTAACTCCGCCATTGAATGAACGTACGAGGTTTATTTATTTTCGAGATAAAGTCATAAAATAGTTCCAGACAAAAAAAAATGATAATGATGCACTCTCTCTATGAGAATTTGTGGATCATGTAAGTTTAGTTTTTTCTTTTTAAAAAAAAAAATGCTTCTTACGTATTCTAGAGTTTCCTTTAAAAATATAAATAAACTTTTAAACAAAATAAAGCGTGTCAAACTTTTTAGAATTATTAAATAATAAAACTGCACACTTTACAAATATTCGATAAAGGATCTATCATTGATAAAGAACATTTTGTTTTATTAAATAGACAATTAAAGAGATAAATTTTTATCTCATGCAATTAGATGAATGGTAGTTTGATCTTTCTTAAGATTGGGTCGGGAAGTGCCTGCCGAATAATTCTCACCATCACCTGTGATATATATACCTGCATTGGATAAGAAATGTATATGATAGGTTAATATATTTAAAATTATATAGATTAAATGTTGTTAAAATAAAAAAATATATAAATTATTATCATCATAAAAATATTATTGTTTTATAAATTAGATGTTTCATTGAAAATATCAGTAGAATGTCTTAAAATATCGAATGCAAATATATGTCACACACACATATATGTTACACACACACATAAAATCCAAATTGAAGTATTGATAAAATCTTTATCCACCACCAAAGCATTTGATACTTACATAACTTTTGTTAAATATTACACCCTATGATGCACATATATAATACGTATATCGGATATGTGTCGTATCCGATACGTTTATTTTCAAAATAATAAGATACGATATGTGATATATGAATATTAAAAAAATGTACAATAATTCTTAAAAACGTAATAAATATGTGATTGTTATTGTGTGAATCTAAATTAAAACTATATTTACTAAAATTGCCAACATAAAAAATATAAATGATTGTCATTATGAAAGTACCATTACAAGAAAACTCATAAATAATGAGCAATTTTAGTAACAAAATATATGTTAGATACCAAATTTCTAATTAAAAACCAATTACTTTGGTAGTCAATGTTAGGTACCAATTTATAAACCAATTATTTTGGTAGTCAGAATATTTGTAGCTAATGTTAGTGACCAATTTAAAAACCAATTCATAATTAAAATTATTTTAATTATCAATTTAGGTATCATTTATAATTTTTTGAAAGTATTTTAGTTGTCAATGTGGTCACTATATAGTAACTAATTATTATTTTTAACTAAAATTTGTTATTATTCAAAGATTATGTAGTGCACTATAACTTTATAAATTAAATAATTCATTGATAAATATCAATAAAGAAATCTAAAGTATCTGACACGAATACGTGTCAGACATACCTAAGTTGAAGTATCGGTTACAACATTTAACATTCATTAATATTTTTAAAATTTTAATATTTAAATTAAAAGTTTTATATATAATTATATTAATATAAAATTACTTATTATTCAAAAATAAAATAAATTATATAGTATATACTTTTTAAGAAATATTTAAGTATAGATAATTATTCTTCAAATTTGTTAGCAATTTATATTCATTATTACAGTCAAATGAAATTATAACTTAATAGTTGAATCAATAAATTTACTTTTAAGTTATTTGCGTCTAACATTTAATAAAAGTCACACAATTTTAATTATATGTATATATAATAATAATAATAATAATAATACATTTCAATTTTAAATAACTTTTTCAAATACAATTTTTAATGATTAATCATCTTTTAATTTTTTTATTCATATAAATTCTTATTAAATTTTAACTAGAAATATTTTAGTAATTTATTATATTATTTTAATTAATTAATTTTGTATTTTGTCACATCAATTAACAAACAACATTTTTTTCTCATTTTCTATCATCTAGTATTTATGAGGCTACAATTTCTTTTTTATCTTAGAATACGATGTTTACGTGAGAATCCATCAAATAAAGTAAAATAAAAATTTAGTGAATTTTATTTTGTTCACTTTTTGTGTGTGATGGTTGACTTAACTGGAAACACAAAATTTAAAAGATGTGTTGCCAATTTTTTTAGGAAAATACACAGACAAATGAAAATGTAGACACATAGAGGTTTCTTTGTTTTCCTTTTAAGATAAAGTCATAAAATAGTTCCAGAAAGAAAAACTAATGGTGCACTTTCTGCTAAGAGAATTTGTGGATTGTGTAAGTTTAGGTTTTTAAAAAAAGAAAAAGAAGCTTCTTACGTGTTCTAGTGTTTTCTTAAAAAAAAAAAAAACAAAAAATAAAACGTGCCAAATATTTTAGAATTATTAAATAATAAATCTGCACACTTAAAAATATTCCGTAAAGTATTTATGACTGATAAAGAACATTTTGTTTTATTAAATAGACATTTAAAGAGATAAATTTTTATCTCATGTAGGTAGCTTGATCTTTTCTTAATATTGGGAAGGAAGTGCCTAATAAGTTCCACCTCCAAAGCATTTTTTAAATAAATTTTGTTAAATATTACACCATTTAGCATTCAATAATAATTTTTAAATTTTAATGTTAGATTAAAAGTTATATATATAATTATATTAATATAAAATTACTTCTTATTGAAAAATAAAATAAAATAGATAATATATATACTTTTTAAAATATATTTAAGTATAGATAACTATTCTTCAAATTTATTAACAGTTTATATTCATTATTACAGTAAAATGAAATTATAACTTCATTGTTGAATCAATAAAATTACTTCTGTACAAGTTATTAGCGTCTAACATTTAATAAAAGTTACACAAGTTTAATTATATATATATATATATATATATATATATATATATATATATATATATATTTATATATATTAACAATTGATTATGTTTATAATTAAATTAAAATCAATTTGTGGATAAATTTGATGAAAAATAACTTTAAAATAATTATTTTTGTTTCGTTACAAGAAAAAAAATATGACTGAAAATAAAAATTATAAATAACACTAACAAAATTTTAGAATCTAAATAACTTGTTCTATTTCTTTTAGGGATGGCAATTAGGCCTGGTCCGCGGGCCCGGACCGCAGGTCCACAAAAAAACGTGAGGCGGGTTAGGGTAGTGAGCTCGTAGGCCCGCAGCCCGCTCAGACTGGCCCGCGGTCCGCGCGGGCCCGCCCGTAAGCTCGCGTAAAATTAAAAAAAAAATTGCAAACTTGTGTATATTAATTACTTCTTTTATAGACTCTTTCATTAACGTTTCAAATTCTTGTATAATTGGAAAAGACAAATATTATGTAATTTTTAATGTACTAGAATTTAAAGAATACATTGTGTATGTCATAGTATGAATATGATGAAAATGTTGAATTATCAATTTATTATATAATTTCCCAAAGTCTTTACTTAATTTTGTGAACTTCTTAAATTTTTCCAATTTTTAACATTGAAAGTTTTATCATAAAAATTTTAAAAAAATTAAAAAAAAAGTGGGCGGGCCCACGAGCCCACGGACAAAGAAGTATGCAGGACGGGCCAGTGTTTTCAGCCCGCATAAAGTATGTGGGACGGGCCAGCCCGCGTTGTGCGGGCCTTATGCGGGCCGGCCCGCATTATCACCCCTAATTTTCTTTTTATAACTATATTTCAAATCAACTCAAATTTACATATATTATCAAAAGAGAGTTGAAATCTTAAAATTTCAGAGATTATAAAGTCAAAACAATTTCTTATATTAGGATCAAATTTATAACTGGGCAATAAATCCGATAATAGTTTTTTTTTTTTCAATACTTCCCTGATTAGGAAGGTTTTACTTATTCTGATCATTTAATAACCGGGAGTAGCTTGATCTTTCTTAAGACCGGGAAGAGAAGTGCCTAATAATTCTCATTATCTATAATTTAAAGATATAATATTGATACGTTATGCGTGTTAGATACAACATGTGTATAATATGTTAATATATTTAAAATTATAATTAAATATTGTTAAATTATACAAAAATTATAAATTATTATTATTATAAAAACATTATTGTTTTATAAATTAGATGTTTCGTTGGAAGTATCATTAGATAGAGTGTCCTAAATTATCGAATTCAGATACGTGTCAGATACAAATATATAACCCAAATTGAAGTATTGATACATTTTGTCCACCACCAAAGCATTTGATACTTATGTATAACTTTTGTTAAATATTATACCCTATGATGCACATATACGATACGTACGTCAAATATGTGTTATATCGAATACGTCAATATGTTTATTTTCAAAATAATAAGATACGATACGTTATATATGAATATTGAAAAATATACAATAATTTTTAAAAACATAAGAAATATATGATTGTTATTGTGTGAATCCAAATTAAAACTATATTTACTAAAGTTGCCAACATAAAAAAAAAAAATCATCACAAAAGTACCATTACAAGAAAACTTTTAAATAATGACGTAATAAAAGATATATTAGAGATCAATTTCCGAATTAGAAACCGATTTAGAGACGACTTACTTCGGTAGTCAAGATCTGGTAGCTAATGTTAGTGACCAATTTAAAAATCAATTAATAATTGAAAATATTTTAATTATCAATTTAGAGACCAAATATATTTTTTTTGTAACTATTTTAGCTGTCAATTTGATCACTATATAGTGACTAATTATTTTTTATGACTAAAATTTGTCAATATTCAAATATTTTTTTGTAGTATACTATGACTTTATAAATTAAATACTTCATTGATAATGTTCAATAAATAAACCTAAAGTATCAGACCCAGATACATGTCGAACACGGATACTTGATCCAAGTTGAAGTATCAGTTACACAATTTAATATTCAATAATATTTTTAAAATTTTAATATTAGATTAAAAGTTTTATATGTAATTATATTAATATAAAATTACTTATTATTAAAAAATAAAATAAATTAGATATAATATATACTTTTTAAGAAATATTTAAGTATAGATAATTATTCTTCAAATTTATTAACAGTTTATATTCATTATTACAGTCAAATGAAATTATAAATTAATAGTTGAATCAATAAAATTACTTTAAATTACATTTAAATTATTAGCGTCTAACATTTAATAAAAGTCACACAACTTTAATTAATTAATTAATTATATATATATATATATATATAATAAATTTCAATTTTAAATAACTTTTTCAAATACTATTTTTTATTTTTACAAAATAGTTACTCCAGGATTAATCATATTTTAATTTTGTATTTATATAAATTCTTATTAAATTTTAACTAGAAATATTTTAGTAATTTATTATATTTTTTAAACAATTAATTTTGTATTTTGTCACATTAATTAACCAACAACATTTTTTTTCCATTTTCTATCCTCTAGTATTTATGAGGCTAAAATTTATTTTTTATCTTGAATACGATGTTTAAGTGAGAATCCATCCAATAAAGTAAAAACAAAAAAATTGTGAATTTTATTTTGTTCATTTTTTGTGAGTGATGGTTGACTTAACTGAAAACACAAAATTTAAAAGATGCGTTTCCAAATTGTTTAGAAGAATACAGACAAAAGAAAATGTAGATAAGAGGAGTGAACGTAAGAGGTTTATTTCTTTTCCTTTTAAGATAAAGTCATAAAATAGTTCCAGAAAGAAAAATTAATGGTGCACTTTCTGCTAAGAGTATTTGTGGATTGTGTAAGTTTAGGTTTTTAAAAAAAGAAAAAGAAGCTTCTTACGAATTCTAGAGTTTTTTTTTTTTAAATATAAATAATTTTTTAAACAAAAATAAAACGTGCCAAATATTTTAGAATTATTAAATTATAAAAATGCACACTTTAAAAATATTCCTAAAGTATTTATGACTGATAAAGAACATTTTGTTTGATTAAATAGAAATTTAAAGAGATGAATTTTGATGCAATTTAATCTTAGCTTGACCTTTTATTAAGATTAGGAAGGGAAGTGCCTAATAAGTTCCACCAATACTAACTTTTGTTAAATATTGCACCATTTAGTATTCAATAATATTTTAAAAATTTTAATAAGTTGTATATATATAATTATATTAATATAAAATTACTTATTATTAATAAATAAATAAATTAGATATAATATATATATATATATATATATAATATTTAAAAAATGTTTAAGTATAGATAATTATTCTTCAAAATTATTAACAGTTTATATTCATTATTACAGTAAAATGAAATTATAACTTAATTGTTGAATCTATAAATTTACTTCTGTACAAGTTATTAGCGTCTAACATTTAATAAAAGTTACACAAGTTTAATTATATTTAACAAAAGTTACATCTAATTATGTATTTAACAAAAGTTTAATTATATATTAACAATTAATTATTTTTATAAGTAAATTAAAATCAATTTGTAGATAAGTTTTTTAATGAAAAATAACTTTAAAATAATTCTTTTTGTTTAGTTACAAGAAAAAAAAAATATGACTGAAAATAAAAACACTAACCAAATTTTAGAATCTAAATAACTTGCTCTATTTTTTTTAACTATATTTCAAATAAACTTAAACTTACACATATTATCAAAAGAGAGTTGGAATCTTAAAATTTCAGCGATTGTAAAACAATTTGTTATATTAGAACCAAATTGATAACTGGGCAATAAATCTGATAATAGTTTTTTTTTTTTTTTCAATACTTCTCTAATTAGGAAGGTTTTACTTATTCTAATAATTTAATAACTCAAAATCAAGCAAAAAAATACACTCCCTCCAGTTTACTTATATATTGTCAGTTAGTTAAACAAAGTATATGAATTAGGAAAAAGTATTCATATAAGAACCGTAAATAATATTAATATATTGAATTAAGTTATTTAGTTTAAATAAAAACTATATTATTAAATATAAACACAACAAAATAAGTTTATTTTAATATTAACTCAAATAAATAGCTACACTAATATAAGTTTTTCATTGTTAATTATAAAGAATTAATGAATTAAAGAAAACTGTGAAGATATTTTAATTAAAAGAATTTATTCTGTGACTTATTCATTAGTTTTGTTATGTATGTGTGAGAAAAGAAGTTGTTTTGAGAGTGTGGTTGAACCAAATACAGTGACAGATAAGTGATGAGAGGTTGTGTGGTGGTGAAAGGCTTCTTCCAGAGAACTCCACCAAAAGTGACAGATACAATTCACGAATTGCAACCTTAACTTCAGTTCCTCATTTGTAAGAAATTACAAGACAATTTTTTATTTGAAGTACAGAATATTTTGAAAAACATTTATTCACTCATCCCCTGTCTATCTCCTCCTGCAGGAGCATATTTAGAAACGAAGCAATTTGAAATGGAATCAATTTAAGGTTAATTCATTTAAATGTTTTACAAACTGTGAAATTTCTATCTAAACATAAGTTCAGACAGTGTACTAATCTTAATCTTGATCTGTTCTAGGCGAAGAATGATTCCTTTTTCGGCAAAATATGTCACAGACAAAAATAGTCATTGCATATTGAAGAAAATAACTCTAAACATGAATGTACAAATTTTCTTTGACATTGGTTATAAACTTGTACTACAGTAATTCGTCAAACAATAACGAAGAGACAAAATATATTTCATTCCTAACTGGATCAAATTATGAACAGGATTGGAAGTTTCATTCTCTAATTCATCCCATTCTCACTTCTATTCTGGTCCTGACTCCAAAAATTAAATTAATCACTCATTGTACCATACTTACCCAAACAAAGGAATAAACAACCTCCAAAGAAAATCAACCTGGACTTTAAAAAAGGCAATTCTTGAAGAAAACGAACAAATTTTCCTAGACTACCATATTACAACATACACTGTACAATTGTAGAATTGACAATCTACAGACGTTCGGTTTCTTCATTATTCATTTAAGTAGGTCGGTACAAAATCAGTTTTCTTGCTTTGCCATCAAAACCTTGACTTCTATGCGCGTTTGCATAGAATCTGGTAAAACAAATGTTATTTGCTTTGTGTGCATCCGCAAGTGCAATTCTCAAGTTCTTTGTGAAGCTTCTGAAAGAGGGCGAAAAGAAAAAATCTTGTTATCAAGAACAGCAATTAACTAATGCTTGAATTATTCTGTGTAGCTCTTATTCTTCATGATATGTAAAACACTTTGTAATACAGATAAGGAAAACAATTCTGGAATCATGACTAAGGAGACCGCAATCTACTTCACATCCATCCTTTCTTATTCTACTGCTAAAAAAATTACAGCTTAAACATGTACCTCGAGTGTGATAGAAATATCGTATTGATAAAACAAAATTATACAAGAAGTTAAAGAACACTACTTTTTTCTTGTCCTCCTCGTGTTTGTATGAACTGTTGTTATAAACATTGGTTGTATGAATATAATTTTCTCTAAAGGATAATGCTACTCATAAATAAATTCTGTACAAGTAAATATTGATTAAGATGAGTAATGTGATAGAACAAGTTAAATTAATAGTAAATTAAAAACAATTACTTAAAAGGAGTAAACCTCCAATTCAGTATTTGAAGTTATAATTAATGAAATTAATAAAATAGCAATTTTATCCTTGAAAATGTACATTATCCATAAATTTAGTCCTTCAAATTGTAATAGAAGGTCAAATTAATGCCTGAAATAAATATAACATGATGAAACAGTCCTTAAATGTTATCAATCAGTTTAGTCTTTCAAATTGTATAAGATAAATCGAACCTTAAATATAAAAGCTTAAATCAATTATTTTTACCTGTATGTAGGCTTATATTTCGCTAGTAAATTAGAAAGAAAGTACAATTAAATATCTAGACTTAGGAATTAATATGTTTTACCATTGCAATTTTAAAGACTCGATTAATTGGTAATTAATTTTAAGGACCATATTATTTTTAATCAATTTCAGATATCAATTTGACCATCTATTATGTTTTAAATGACTAAATTGATAAATGTACAATTTTAAGGACTGACTTACTATTTTATTCTATTCATTTTAAAGAACAATTTAATAGATTATTACCGTTTTAAAGACTAAATAAAGCATTAGTAGTCTCCTCGTGTAAAAAGTGTAGTAAAGGTTTGTTGTTAGTGCATCACAGCTTATGGTAAATATACATATAAAATATTCCAGGGTAAAATTGTAGTCGAAGCTTATGTTAATGCATCGCTGCTTATAAATAAATATAAAATATTACAGTATTCGGTATGCAACAAAAAGATCATCATGCAAGGTGATACTCGATGAAACCAGCTGCCTGACATAGACATGATGTTTTAAATGTACACGTAACTGGAGTATTAATTAACGGACAGGCATAGCAAGTTCCTAACATTGACATTGCTAAGATCACCTACGTTACAATTTTGTCCTTTATCTTTGGTCTTAACTCCCAACGAGAAGACTTTTCAAGGCAACTTTGACAAAGTCACTTCAATGTAGTAGTGATGACCCTAACTATATTAAGGACTTAAGGTCGGAACAGCAAGGGAAGTTAAAACTAGTTTACCATGGTCCATTGCCCCTCGTAAAAAAGACAAAAAGTTGTTGAAGTTTGCAAAATTATCCAAAGGATGAAAAGTGTCCAAAGGATGAAAAGTGACTATCTGAATCCTAATGGAGCTAGAGTGCGGCAGCTTTGGAGAAGAGACAAGAGTTAAGGGATTGAGACTGGGCTAATTGGCTCGGGGAATGGAAAACTATTAACTCTGACAACTTGTAAAGATGTGTCTCACGCGCAAGACATGGGTGAATGGAGAATAATTCCGGTAGTCAGAAGCATTAGTTCTAGTCATGGTAGAAGAGAGTGAATGCAGTTGTGCTATATTGATTTGTTGTTTCTCTTTGCAGTCAGAAACTTTGATTATTTAGGATATGGTTTATGTTAGTTCATTTGGAATGTTACAGAGGAAGTGGTGATTGGCTGACGGGTTAATGATGATGGCTAGAGGCCTTGGTAGTGGATTTGCTTGCCAGTGTGGAAAGGTGCTAGCTACGTGAAAAAATAGCGTTGTTTGAAGTGACCATATAGCACAGCAATCTCAAGGGAGGACAGTAACATTGCCCTGTATCAGCATGTTGTTTGTTTTCAAGAGCTAACGCACGTTTTAGGGGTGCTAAAATATTGAAGAGCTAAGCTTGGTATTGAACTATTTTTTCATCAGCAGCTGAGGAATGTCCAGGCTTGACAACCATTAGCAATTTTTATGATTTTACAGGGAACTAATTGGTCGAGACGTCTGATATGAAATTCCTACGACGAAGAAACCGGGGAGGCATTTGTTCATGTATGTTGCGAAGATTTATCAGACAGAAAGTGGTCCCGTCTCGAATTTCCGTCAAGGGATCAGATATATGTTTGATACACCTAGGTTAAAGCATTCAGTGTTTATGCCTTCTCGTGGGCTCTTTAACTCAGTCTTGTTAATAGGGCACATTTTCCTCCAGCAATTAATTTATAGATTACTTCATATGAATATTTCTTCTAAAACTAACAACTCCAGACAGTAATTAGCATTTAATGAAGGGTAAGTTTACTTAATACTCCTCGTCCGTAAGGGTTGGTAAAAAGCTTAACACAACAATAGAGATAGAAATGGCAAAAGGGCAATTTTAATTGAAATTCAATTTAGCAAACAAAAATAATTCATATTTTACGGAAATCATACACCAAATGCAGTAACCTTTTAATACCAATGCTGTCCAATTCTCACACAAGCATGTTATAAGACACCGTGATTGTAGATAAATAATTTGTATAGTGATTTCATATATCGGAAACATTTAATTCATATTTTGTGAATAAGCAGAAGAATGAAAAGTATTGGAGAAAGAGATAGAGAGGGAAGGGTAAGGTTGTTTTACAGACCTGAACCTGTGTTTGAAGACCTTTAATATGCTGAACGGCCAAATCGAGCATGTCTGCATAGCTTGTTTGCTACAATGAATTAAAGACATATTGAAACAAGATTAAGAGAGCTTCCCTATATAAGAGAGCAGTTTGACACAAGAAAAGAAAGAGACGGAAATAGAAATAATACCTTATCCATATTAGGTACAAGATCCTGCAATTTCTTGAGCTTTCCACTTATTCTGGTTCTTCTCTCCTGTGTGTGAAGTGGATGGAATTGAATAGAAGAAGGAGGAACGAGAAAGTAAAAAAGGTAGGAGTAGTCGAGGAATTACCCGTTCGGCAATGCTGCGGGGATGAGTGGCACAGCCTCGCTTAGCACGGATTTTACAAGGGACGGAATCTTCAGGAATGTGCAAGAGCTTCTCGACCGTTGCCATCTCGAGAGTGGTCTGTGGAAGGCTAAACTGAGATTCCAAGGCGTTGAGGCAATGGAGAATGTCTTGATCGCTGGAGTTGGAGCTTTTGGAGCGCTTAGTCGGGGGAGCGGAAAACGCGATGGAATTAGAATGAGAATGAGAACTGTCCCAAGGCTCCATTCCGAAGGTGGCATGATCGCCGAGCACCACATTGTTAGTGTTATCGCCGCCGCAGAGAGATTCCTGGCAGTGACCGGTGAAGCTCAGCTGGGACTTCAACCGAGAGCCCCGCGTGATTGTGAATCCCGCTCCTGCGTTGCGGCGTTGAGTAAAGATGAGACACGTGGACAGACAGACAATTGGGCTGGGCCGGGCCCGCCCTCGAAGAAGTGGGCCCGGCCTAAAAGGATCATTTGGAGTAATAAAAATTGAGGAAGGATAAGTAAGTAGTTACCATTATGGTTGTGATTGGCGGTGGGGGCGGTGGCTGTGGAGGCGAGGTGGGAGAGGAAGCCGGCGGGAGAGCTTTTCTGGCGGAGCAAGGCGGATCCGAGGGCGTGGTTGTGATACGATGTTTGGTCTTTGCAGGTGGAGTCGGAAGAGTCTCCTCCGGAATAGTAAGGGGTGGGGGTGGGGCGTGATCCTCCGATGAGAGCATCGACGGTGGTGGTGAGGAGAGAGCCCGGCGCGGAGCCGTAGCGCGTGAGGCCTGTCGGCGCGTGGCTCATGGAGTGAGAGGAGGAGGAAGAAGAGGAAGAGGAGGAGGAAGAGGGATACATGGGTGGAGAACAGTGGAAAAGGGAGATGAAGAAAGTAGAAAGGAAGTTGGTTTGGTTTGAGCAATAAGCAATTTAGATAGAGATAGATGCGATGGCATTGGTGGGTGTATGCCACTTGTGGAATACTTTAAGGCTGCCTGCGCATTGTGCAATTGCAAATTGCAATTGCATTGGCCGAGTGGCATTTGGGTCACGTGCCACTTTTTTACAAACACGACCCCATTCGTAGTATCGTATGCCAATGCTTACAAAAGTCGCCCCCATTCCCATAGAATCTTTTGATTCCTCATCCACTCTCTCCCCCACCTCCGATTCTTCTCTCCTTTCTATTTTCCTTCATTTTTATATTCCCAATCTTTTTCATTTCTTTTAAATGTGTACGGATATTAAGTAAGATAATGTTTTCCAGTTAATTAACAGAGTCAATATAAGGTAAAAAAGAAACATATTCTGAACCATTTCAACGATATTTTGATATTATTTTTTAATCGATTAGTTTCTCTCGTTTTTGGTAGTTTTCGTGGTCACCGTGCTGTGGGATCATTTTTTATTTATTATTATTATCGTAAGATTGCAAGATGAAATATGTTTATTTATACATATGAGATTATGCGGATGCATTTAATTTTTATGTTTGGTTGGTTTTATTTATTAATTTAAAAGTGAAGTTGTGGTGGATTTAAAATAATGTTGTGTGTTGTGGGAGGAATTGGTGAGCGTTCCCGTGCATGGAAATGGGGAATTGTGAAGATGAAAGAATGGGGATGGATGATTTGAATTCTGATTGGTGCAGGTAACGGGTACGGGTATGGGTTTGGCCGTGAGAAACCTCAGCTGGTGGAGCTTGGTCGTCGGAGTTTCCAACATGGCGGTGCTTCTCATCGGCGCCTTCCTCATCTTCCAAACTCATCGTCTCTGCAATGGCAGCATCCCCGTTCCAGTCCTCCTCGTCTCCCTCGCCGCTCCCGTTAGGGTTGTAGTGATGTTCCAAACCGCATTCGCCCAACAAGCCGCGGCTACCCTCATCCTTCAAGACTCCAACGATCTCTTTACACGCCACCGCAGACGGGTGGGTAATCACATCTCCTTCTCCTCTTTTTTTCAATCTTCTTTCTTTCGTTCTTGATTTTCCATTCAATTGATTAACAGGCTATGTACAAGAAATGGCTCTGCTGGAGTCGATCTTCGGCCATCCTTGTCCTCCTTCAATTTCTCTTAGCGCTCTACTTTGTGCTCGATTCTATTCGCTATTTCTCCTCCCCCAATCATTGTCTTTTAGGTAGGTCGTAGGTGAGTCAGTTCTGGAACCCTCTCTTCTCCATCCTTCTTTCTACCCATTCATTCTGTAATCTTAACCATTGTAATGCAGATCCCCCATGGAACCGCACCGCTTTATTCGTATTCATCTCCCTCGTCTCTTTTGTTGCCATACTCCAGTGCTTCACGGGATCCGATGTTATCAAATGGAGGTCTTTCTACGAAGCCCATGATCACGCTTGGAGATGCCACTATAGTGAGGTCTTCGATTATGGCATACGTGAGACCTTGTGTTGTCTAGGCCGCTTCGATTATTTGTATACACCTATAACTAAACCTTACCTTTCTCCCGCAACTACAATGTTTCTACCTATATCTCACCTCTGCTCCTTTAATAACTAACGCAGGAGTTCGGCCGAAGAAGATGAAGTCTATTCAGTTGCACGATTACTTGGTGATCTTGTTGCTTATCGTGCTACCGGAACTGGCCATCTGGAACTCCTGGCAGGTTTCTTCTAATTTTTATCTCAAACTTGTTGCCTTTTTATGCTTTATATATGTCGCACAATAACATCGTTCTCAGGGCAACTTTTTTAGTTGAAGCCATAACACACATCAAATACTTGTCAAGAAAATGAACAAGGGTAACCACGCCAAGTAAGGCGGATTTAATATCCTCCTTGAGACAAAGCAGCAAAACCTAACACAGGATATTTACTACAGTTATCTAAAACCAAGCCTTATTAAAGATTTTTCACTACTAGAGGCCACTGGCTTGTTTAGTCGTCTACTCTATTCTGTCTTTCTTTTTTTCTCTTTTCATCATAAACTCAGTACATTACCATAATTGTTAAATGCTAACATATCAACTACCCTCCATTATGTATTGCGGTTTTCCAATGGTTGGATCAGAAGCAAATGTGGTTGACTTGATGAAGTTGAGGGATGTAGCCGGTGAAGGATTTATAGTGATCTAAATAGGATATTTGTGTAATGGGTCATCTTTCAGATGGACCTGTGGCATATTATTGCAATAATGTTGACCTGCACCAATTTAGTTTAACCTGCACGTCAGCTCTTTGCAATTTTATGACATTGAGTTTTTGTTTTTCAGCTTTAGCTTTACTTCAAAGCCATGGAAAATCTACCGAATACTATGAAGGATCCATGGAAGCACCAGAGATGCGAATTAGGGAGGCTGAAGATCTTCATAAATTTGCTGAAGCTGCATACACAGTATTACCATAATAAACGAATTCCAAACTAATCTTTTGTTTTTACTAACTTGCTTTGAACATCTATTTTGCATTCAATGATGAATGCAGGGTCCATTGCTGGATGTTGGACGAAATCCATGTGTATTTCCTTGTGCGTGGCTGTATAGACAAGGGATTTTGTCTCCCTGGACCCGAAACAGGTGGCATTTTTTTTTGTATACAGTTTTAAGGTCTTTATAACCGAATTCTCATTTTCTCAGTAGCATGAACTTTTTAATTTGATTGCTATTGGTTGAGTATTAATTATAACTTTGTGGTCAAGGTGGTCCTGATACTTGTTCACTGTAACTTTGAAATGATCAATAAACTTCAAATTGTATATTGCTTATCAATGCAAGGTGTTTGGAGAGTTCTACTTTGCCCGTTTTAATTTATTCTTCTCAAGTTTTTCCTTTCCAGTCAGTGTCTCTAAAATGGTACTTTCCGCTCATCTATGTAGCTTTTTTTCTTGTCTGTGTTGATATTTCTTCCGTCTTAAGAAACGAAAAAGTATTATTTCATCGTAGTTTGATTTATGAAATCAATAAAAAATATGATGTATCCAAATATATGTCAGTTAACTCCAAAAGCTTAAGTTTGTATAAACCGATGTGTACTCATTCTGTTTATTGGAAATTTTGATACAAGATCAAAATTCGGTTTCCTGATTTTAGTTCTGGGAGGGAATTATTTCCACTTTTGAGGTCTATGGTTTTTTTTTTTTGCCTTGCAACGTTTAACAGTTTCATGAATCATGAAACAAAAACATCATAGGCAAAGTTATATGTTAGTGGTGAATATTCGACAACGAAGTAAATGTGAAGAATGAAGAATAGTGAATGATTGAATTGGAAAAGGATAGGCTAAAAGAATATGCGAACAAAAGAATAAATGGCTGATGATGTACTTACTTTTACTCAATTACCACTATGCATACCCGTGTTTACAAGAGAAATTTCTGAATGGTTGTTGATATTTTTATTTAGAACTTAGTGGCGCTCAGGCATACTGATTTTTTTACCTTTGGTTTTCCTCTATTCTGTGTCTCCGTGTATCCCTTTCCATTACATCCTTTTCAATTAACAAATTAAAAAGTTTCGTCTTCAACATTGTGATTTTATGTTCCTGTTTCATATCTTCATAGACGACCTGTACTGGATGGTGATAACTGGTGGCGAGGTCATGCTGCGGCCTTTCTAAAGTACGTCAACTTGCCTCCGGAAGTGCTTAGACAAGGACGAGTCAGCCAGGTTAGACATGGAAACATATAAAGTTCTATACAAAAGCACTCTTTATGTTTTGAAAAAGTAAAGAGGGCATACATGGGCCTGAATATCAGTAATAATAAATAACATTACTTAAAAGATGTTGCCACCATTTATGTTTTAATTTTATTTACGGTAGCCCATCATCAACAAGATATTACTCATCAAAAGAGGAAGATGTCCCGAGTCAACAAAAAAGGTAGATTGATCATGTGATCGATGGAGAATTTCACAATTTGAAGGAAATTAAAATGCATTTAATTGATTTCAATTCAAATTGTTTTCATTTTTCAAATGTTTGTTTGGATAGGACAATTCAAATTTATTTAATTTTATTTTTGCTTGGATAGAATATTTTAATTACCACCAAAAACAAAAAAAAAACTCATTTTAATTGTAAGCAATATTAAATAATTTAAAAATATCATTTGGTTATGGCTTTCAACATACGTTGGGGAGATTATATTTTTGATGCCAAGTTTGTTTTACCTAACACCAACAAGGGTTTTTTTGATTGACACCAGTTGACTATTTTCAAATTTGAAAACAATTTTAACTACCCCATTTTTCTTTTGATTTGAACTCATCAGTCTATGTCCTTGTATTTTGATTCCTAGTGGTCGTAAATTTTTAATTTTAAAAGGTTGGGAAACTCAGCTCTATCCAACTTGAGATGATGACAATATACTAAATTTTGTGTATGATATATGAATATTTCTATTTTTATACTATACTGGCTTAATTATATTTAATTATTTAGATACCCATGCCAGGTCAAGTGTCAAGCTACATATTTTGTTGTGGTTCTACATCATCTACAATCTGTAGTAATTGCTATACGTGGAACTGAAACCCCAGAGGACCTAATAACTGATGGGTTATGCAAGGAATGCTCCCTTTCTGTAGATGATTTGGCTGGCTTGATCAAGTATTTTTCATTCTTTTTCCTTTCGTCCCTCTGACCATTTTCATAAAGATATATAACCCTAGGGTGGAGGTGAAACTTTACTAAGAATTCCCAATTAATTTATTGATAAAATTCCCAATTAATTGTGATAGATATTTTTATTTATAGTTGCATATTGTATAGGAACTATGAAGTGTGATGAATGAGTGAGAAAGAGAGAAAACCCAGAGTGAGAATACAAAATTGTGTTAGAATTGTGTTTATCATATTTGTTCTAAAATCACAAATCACAAGCCTATTGACAGGATAATACTTTAGGACAATATTTGTATCAATGCAAGCAATTTCTGTTGGAAGTGATTGATCAAGATTCAAGGACATCACTGTTTCAATTAGCTTAGGCCTGCGTTGTCACTGCTTATAATAATAACATACCAATACCCTGTGCCCTGAGAATGATGGGGCAAAGTGGGAAGCTTATGGAGGTACTACTAGGGTTATGATATTTTAAGCACCAAAAAATAGCCCAGTTTTGTTTATGGAATAACTTTTGTTGAATTAGTATACTGTTCTGAATCTTCTAGAACTATGCACAAAGCAAGAAACAATCCTCACAATTTTAAGATGCAAATCCTCTGGTATTGTTGCTGAATTGATTTTCAATGACAGACTCTGAAGGGGGGCCACATGCATATCCTGGAAAATGAATTATGACTTGTTATGCTATGCTGCATGATTATAAGCTTTTTATAAACAAAGGCTAATGAGTAATGACATCCCTACTGAGTTACTTTTATCTGCAGAAATAATCTTCTCTATATATATCTTGTAGTTTCAGTTCCAATGTGTAATAGTTTTATATTGGCCAAAATGTATAGATCCTTTCTATGGCCCAACACAATATTCTGGTTCCTCACTTAAATATTTTATGCCCTGTTTGCAGTTCCAACTACCTTCATTATGATATAAAGAAACATGTGGTTTCATCTTTCCCTCACTATGGGCATTCAGGGATAGTTGAAGCTGCACGAGAGCTTTTTATGCAGATTGAGGGAAATCCTGAAAGGCCTGGTAAGAAATAATTCAGGTTTTTTAAACTCGTGGCTCTTTGTTATGGAGAGTTGGTCTTATCAAACTGTTTCTTCTTCCTCTTTCCTACGCCATTGAGGTAATTAAGTAGGAAACTGTGTAAGGAATTAAAAGGGAAAAGTTTTTATTGGGATGCATGAAAATGCGTTCTCCTATGTTTTTCTAGTACATTCTCATGATTTCCTATAAAAACATTTTTTTTTAATCCTTTTATAAGTTCAATGCATAGAACTGAAATTGTATTTAATTTAAAAGCATTTGACTTGATTACATAAAATGAATTTCATTTTTGACAACAATTGTTTTTCGAAGTGGAAATGCAGACTCTGAATCCTATGGACTTCTTTCTAAATTACTGGGATTTGGTTGTGAATGCTTTGGGTATAATGTCCGAATAGTTGGACATTCGCTTGGAGGCGCTATAGCTGCATTGCTTGGACTGCAAGTACGATATTTCTCACTTCAATAGGAATAATTACTTACTATCCTTCTTTAGTAAAACATAATTTGCTATTTTATTGCTTCAAAGAACTAGGTATTCATTGAAAGTCTATTATGAAAACAATATACAGGCAAACAAATATTAGAAAATACAGATTGTAGATGCAAATATGAAGCTGTCTTGAGGACACAAGCAGGGGATTGAATTCTGGCCTTATCACAATGTTGCAAATCCTCGAGTTCTGAATCTTTATGAGATGTTACTCAAGTACATGAGTTGCTATAATTAAAACTAAAACCAGCATCCATCGGAAGAGATTTGACTAAAGAAAGTATGAGATATTTGGAGTTATACATCCCAATTGTATTGCATTTTCAACGAGCAAAAAATCTAACGCAAAACCTATAAATCGTGGACAACTTAAAAGCTAACTTACCTTGTGAATATGTAAAAGAAAATACATTCCTTTTGTTTCGACTCATTATTTGTCCTAAAATTAATAAAGGAAATTGGATAAAAGATTTATCTAAATTTAATTTTTTGTTGTATGCAGTGGATTGTTGGGTCCGTCACTACCTTGCATTTTTTTGAGAAATTTTTGTTATCTTATTTTTAGTAATTTTCATTATTAGGGTGAGAGATATAAAATAATTCATTGAATCAAATGCATCTTTCATAGAAAAGAAAAATCTATATATAATAGCAAACACATTAAGAAGCTGAACAAAAAAAGAAACAAAATAACTTATTATGTAATATCAATAAGATCTAATTATATTTTATTCTAAGATCTCCTTAAGTTTGAAAATACATGTTCATGGTTCACAACATGTTGATGAAACAATTGATGACAATAGCAAGAAGGACCTTTGTGAATATATAAACTAGTTGATGCTCAGTTCTGACATGGTTGAGAGTGAAGAATTGTTTTTCAACAAGTATATGTGTGGACATGGTGAGACGGGTTAGAAGCAAGGTGATAGACTACAATTAAATGCGTGTTTAATGGATTCTTTGTCTATTGACTTAGCTTGTGAATTGCAAAGGTAATTTCTGGTCTAGAAATGGTTAAGTACATAAGTCTTCCAATTAATCTTCTATGTACAAAGAGATCCTCGATGGGGTCATCATCATCTAGGTTAAGTTTGAAATTTGGATCCATAGGTAGTATACTTGGTTTGCTACCTAAGAAACCAGTATCATCAAGTAAAGATAAGGTATAATTTCTTTAACAGAAAGAGATACACTTGCTGGATTTGACAATTTTCAAGCTTATATGGTATTGGAGAGAACCGAAGGATCTTTAGTCTGAACGAAACTCAATGTTAATTGTACATTGTTAACAAAAGAAGAATTAGGGCTTGCTAGGATAATATCATTCACATAGACCAACAAAATGACCAATGAAAAACTAGAGCCATGAATGAACAAAGAGTAATTATTTTTAGATTATGGAAAACCATGGTATTGTATTGTTGAGTAGAACATGCATAACTATTGTGTAGAGGCTTGTCTCAGTCCTTGTATAGACTTATTCAACTTGCAAACTAATCCTTATGTTCTTGTTTTGAAACCTTGTGAAGTATCCATGCATACTTCCTCAAATAACTTACCATATAAGAATGCATTGTTGATATTTAACTATGGTAGGCTCTAATCTTTTGCTGTAGCAATGGCTAATAAGATCCTTACAAAAGTAAGTTTATTCATTGTTGAGAAAGGGGGTTTGAGAAATCAATCTGAACTTGTTGTGCATAGCCTTTGGCTACCAACCGAGCTTTGTATTTGTCAATTGAACCATCAACATTATATATAAATTTAAAAAACTCATTTGAACCCTATGCAATGTTTGTCTTCTGGTAAAGTTGTTGCATAAGCCAAATATCCAAAAGCTTTTAATGAGTGATAATCAAGTTTGGATCCATATAGAACCTGACAAGGTGATATCTGTTGTAGTACTGGAGAGTCAACCCAAACCCCCTTAATTAGAAAGGCTGCAATGGAAATACAGTCCCCCCAAAATTGGATTGACAACTTATATCGAAGTAAAACGACCACAATCATCAACCAAGGTTAGGAAAAAAATTTCTCTTGTCATCATAGGTAGGCTTAACATTAGCTGAGGTTCCCAAATGTCACAATGTAATATATCAAATAATGACTGAAACATCCTGTTGAGTGAAGTGAAAGATAATCTTCTAATCTTTAGCAAGAGGACAGACGTAACAATTGGAATTAGAAAAATTGTCTGCAATATCAAAAGGTATTTCATTACTCAAAAGTCGAAGGCTTTATCAGATAAATGTTCAAATCTAGAATGTCAAACAGAGGCATACTTACAAGAAGAATTAACATTCTAAAAGAAAAAACGGTATTTTTACTAGTGTTAGAGCAAACATAATAAATGATTATACATAATATTTATTAGATCTAATTATTTTTTATTCTAATACTGATATTACATAAGATCAAGGGGTTGTTGAAAAACTCAATTAAGCATTGAAAATGAAGGGCTAAAAAATTCACAAATGGAAGATTATTTAATAAAAGCAGATGCAAACATTTATTTAAGTCATTAAATCATCATTGTTTCCTCTAGTACACATCATTTTGAACAGTCAGTACTTATTATACTCAAAGAAAAATTTCCTTGCACTTTTTTGTCTTTTTTAGCTGCCGTCTTTAAGCATTTGATTTTATAGCACCAAATTAATTCTGGTCTTTCCCACAGCTCTATCACCGCTACCCTAATCTGCACGTTTATTCATTTGGGCCACTCCCTTGTCTGGATTTAGTTGTGGCAAGAGCATGCTCAGAATTTGTGACAAGGTAATTGTACTAGTAAAATGTTTGATTTTGGTCATCTCTCTTTTGGTAACACTTTTAATTTGGAAATGAATTTATTCTTTGTGATGCAGCATCATATTTGGAAATGAATTTTCATCACGCCTTTCAATTGGATCTGTTATGCGGCTAAGGGCAGCCGCAATCACGTCACTATCACAAGATCCTAAAACAGATAGTGCCATGATTTTCAGACTTGCTCGTAGGTTTCTATACCTAAGCAAATATCAGAGAAATAACACGAATGCCGAGAACGAATCCGAGCTCCAATCAGGGATCATCAAGGATGATCAAAATCATCAAATCCGCAGAAGCCAGTGTGAAACTGATAATGAAGGTGTCTAATCTTTAATAGCATATTAGGCATGTTTGAGAATATATATTGTTACCCTACAAGTGTTGAAAATGATCAAAATCATCGTAATCAGTTTGTTAAAGGTGCCTTTTCTAAAAAGATTTCCATTATTGCAACAGGTAGCATTGAACAAGATAATCAGACTGCTAAAGGGGGTCTTGCTATATCCAACTATGGTGAATATATGTCTTTCGATAGTGAAGATTGCCTCAACAATGAGCACGAAGAATGCTCACTTTGGTCTGACGCTAGGGCGAGGGATCATTCTGTTGGAATTGATAATGCCAAATTTACAAATGCTTTTGCTAAAGATGCACGTTCAATTGATGATCCAGTGTCTCAGTTTATAGAGACTGTTCCAGATTCTGAAAATCCGTCTTCCAATGACCCCCCAGAGCTGTATCTACCTGGTTCTGTGATTCACATTGTACTGGAGAAGCAAAGATCACAATCTGATCTTAGGGCGTTGTGGAGAATACAGGAGAGGGAAAAATGTTATAAAGCTTACATGGCAGATAGAGAAAGCTTCAAAGATATTATTGTTTCACCATCTATGTTCCTTGATCATCTTCCTTGGAGGTAAGACAGATTACAGAACCATAACCTTTTCTCATTTCTTAATTAAACTGTTTGACTAGTTCTCACCCAAGTTACTTGGTTTGGTCAATTGTTGGACTTGCCAGATGTCATGATGCTTTGCGAAAGATATTGAAAGCTCAAGCTGCCAAAGATCAAGTAACAGTACCTCACATCGTCTGATATATTTTTTTTGAACAGCAGTAGAACTTACTGGCATTCAACGTCAAACGAGCTGTACTATTTTTTTTGCTCTCGGTTCTTCCTACATTGATGCCTCTCGATGAAATCAAGATCTATACCATTTTTGAGAGAGTGAATGTGCTTATTCGTTATACTGTATATAATTTCTGCACTTGTGAGCATGGACAATAATTTATACTGTTCATTATTAGAAGTGTCACATGATTTGAAAGGGTCATTTGTATCATAGTTAATTTAATTAAAAAAATGTAATCTGTACTGTAATTAATTTGATTACTATTAAATAAATTCCACTGTAATTAATACAATTCATTTAAAAGGTAATTTGTACTGTAATTATTTTGACTATCGTTAGAAAGACATATTTTATAATAATTAATGTGATTTCTATTAAGAGAAATCATTACAAAAATTACAATGTTGAGTTACATAAAAGTTTATACTTAGATACAGGATAACCTTTTTTTTCATATTGTTGATACGTATTAATTAAATATAAAATTTCTTTTATTTTTAAGAATATTCAATTTAGTATTTTAGAACTTTAACTTCTAATCTCTATAATAATTTATTTATTAAATAATACTCTAGTTGATAATGCATAAAATCATATTGAAATGGCTAACTTTATAAACTATTGTGTGATTCTCTATGTATATGGCATGACGAACCTTTGTCACACATATGATGATTTGCATAGAGAACAATAAATTACTGGTTTTTTACTACCTCGCAACTCTGTCATCTCGGAAGAGTAATTTGACCGGATGCTCCTTAGTATATGGTGTTTGGTGTTTGGCATGGCTGAAATGTCATGATTATGTTTTCAATATTGTAAGTGAATATGATGCTAAGCAAGCTTTTTTCTAAAAGAAACTATCATGGCTAGTTGAATGAATACTCCGAATGTGAATTTTGGCTAGTTTAAATTAGTTTATTCGTAAAATAATTTAACTTGTAATTTTCTAAATCTTTTTTTAAAATGAATTTATGGGAAAACCTTCATCCTTGTAGACAGCAGAAGAGCATAACCAGTTTCTGGTTTGAAAGTTCCATGACTGCAACTCTGACATGCAAGAAGTGAGCTAGTTAGTCCATTCTGGCAGGAAACTGAATGAAAAGCTTTGAGAATTCAGAGGCTTTAACCAGTTTGGATGAGTAAAATTAACATGTGCATGTTTTATATTGGCCTTCCTTTTTGAGGTGGTACTTCCTGAGTTCAGCTCTGAAAATGTACTATGCATGCTGTACGTTGGATGCTACATGGAAGCTGCACAACTCGTTATGATCAGAGAAGAGGGGAAAAGAAAAGCAATTATATGGTCCTACTCTCATGATTAGTGTATAAAAAGGTGAAAGCTTGATTCTATGAAATCAAATATATATATTCAAATAAAATCTAAAGTGAGCCAAACTTTGGAGTGACACTGTGAGGTTTTGACAAAGCATGATGATTTCTTTGCGGTCAGACACCACGATGATGTCTTGTAGTTGTGCAGGCACAGAGCTTAATTAAGATTCTGTCTATTCACAAGTAACAGCTTTGGAGTAGCATTAATGATAGCAACTGATAACAAGTGGCAGTGACAGTGCTGGACTGTGTGAGATGGTAAGTGGGGTTCATCATCCAAACATTTTCTCCCTTTTTAGGATTCAGAGAATAAAAAACGAGGACATCAGAAAAAAGAAATGAAAAATGGAAGTATGTTACTTGTTGCAGCCAAGTGGATCGTAAGGATTTCTTTGTTGTCAGAACTCAAGATGATGTCTTCTGATTAAAGAGCCTGAGCTAAGAAAAGTGCTTCAGACAAAGCTATCAGAGCTTACAGTGATTTATAAATATGACCACATAAGCCAGGGCCTTAAACTTCTAAAATTACATTTGAAACTTTACATTATCATTTACCCAAAAATATTAGGCCCCCACATGAAAAGTACGAGTATTTTTTGTTTAAACACAAACGTTTTGGGTGATGCAAAGCTGCATAAGATCCCAATATAGCTTTTATTTGGTGTTATATAATGAATGGATTAGATTTTATCTGTTTTGGGAAAGCCATCATTTTCAATTTTTGTTAGCAGTCTACATGTGCAGTTAATCTACAAATGTAGCAAACATTGAAGGCAATTCATGTATGAAAAAATAAGAATGCCCTGTACCATTTGTCTTCCTCAACTCCACAAAATTCTAATCTCAATCACTCTTTCAAGAGTTAAAAACTGGCTAGGTGCACCGTTTTATTTACTGACAACAATCTTGGTAGAATGAGAAAATCCAGGTCAGAGGAAACATGGTGAAGACAAACTTGGCTCGTAATCACTTTTCTTACCAACAGTCATTACAATAGATATCAATACACATTTATCTTAGTCCATTTCTGACTTTTACTTCAAAAATCCATAAATAAAAGTTAACATAACATGTTGAATCCAGATTTTCTACTAGATTTTTTGATACTGTCTTCTGCTGCTGAACATTGATGTTAGTAGTATTTATTGAGATAGGCCTTGTCAAACACACGTTATGAAATATAGATTGTATGAAGGCAATTTTAGTGGAAACTGGATGAGTATAAACATTTAAGGCATGGCACCTAAGTTTGTTGTGGTGTGCCCACTTGATTCCACATTTTAGGAGGCATGAGGACAAATTTGGTGAATGTGTGGATAAAAGTTTGATACTTGCATTGCAACCTTGGGTGGGTCACTTTCTCTTTATTACTTTATGGACTATTTAGTATTTTGCGATTGACCATTCTCCTCATATTTTAATATCTTATATAGTACACAAGTTTTTAAACATCTTTTTGTCAAATTCAGATACTTTTAATGACAGATCCTCCTTAGTTGCAAGGCAATTGTGTTAACTGTGTAATTCCTAATTTGAATTTTTCGTTGGTTCCTCAATTATAACTCTGTATTACATTAAACTTGAGTTAGAATATTTGTTATAGTTCCACACAAGCAAAGCCAAGGAGATATAACGTAGCAGCCTCAAAAATTGACATATCTGTCGAAAGTAAAGGTGAAGGGTGAAGTAGTCAATTCACTGTGATTTTGGAATAATCAGAAGTTCAGAACATGACAATATGTTTCATAACGTTTGTTTTTCTTAGGAAGTTTATAAATTGATGGGTGTCCTTATCAGCGCACTGCAAACACAACTTCTGTAAGACCACTGAAAACGAAATAATTGAAATTGCAGTTTGCTTGCACATACAAAAAATCATTGCAAGTTTTAAAAAATGGAAATGGTATTAAAGAACTTTATGAAGTGTAAGCAAAATTTGATTTTGGGTCAATCCATGATTCACCTTTTGAAATTAGGGTATTTGATGAGGTGAGAAAGTAAAAAAAGAGAAACATTGGATACCAAAGCGAGTGAGAATTTTGAAGGGAGGTGAATGAGTTGCAGTAATTTGATACATTTTGAAAAATTGGAGGAAGCCAAAGACTTTTCAACCAAAACAGAGGAAAGTTCTCGTCTGGTTCGTTAAGGACATAAGAGAAAAGATTGTGACCTGTGATGATTAGGTTTCCATTTGAAATAAAATACTCAAAATGAAACCAATAGACTCCACGTGGGTCCAATTTTCACACAATATATCTTCATCTTCAACACCCCAACCCAATCATTTTACATTAAAATATGTTTTGTTTTGTTTAACTTGCTTTTTAAGATAGTAATGTTTCAATTATTGATCATCCCAATATTCTTCTCTCCTTAAGAACCTTCTCTCTAAAGCAACACGTATTTCATCTCCACAATACAATTCATTTTATAATGCATATCCCTCATCCATCTGAGATGTTCAATGTTTCTATTCCTTTTTCTTCTTTACTTTTTTCAAGAAAACACATGACAATCACATGACTTGATTCAACATTTATATCAAACTTTTTTAAAGCATGATTTAATCTGAGAATTTACCCTCCAAACATGTAATGTGCAGAGAATAACCGTAAGGCTTTACGACAAAGTGACAAAGGGTTTGGCTGTACCGAAATAAAAGAATAGTGTTCCTGTGGAAATCAATGAGTTGAATTCCGAAACTTACTGGCATACAGATGCAAAGCATATGGATTATTAAAGGGTACATAAAAAAATTAGAATGAAAACGACATGCTATACTTTTATGTTTTGTCCACCAACATGATTGAGTGATTGAAAATAATAATAATAATAATAGCATCACAATGACTTTTGTAGAATATACCGGGAAAGAAGAAGGGAAATTGGTATATAATGTAAGATATATCCATGTTATAGCAATGGGTATATCATTGCTGCATGCACGGTTTGAACTATAAAGATGAACACTTGCAATATTGTATCAGATTTTTCTCAACTGGGTAGCACACAAATCACGGGACTAAAAAACCATGATGGACCATTTATGCTATCTTTCATGTTATATGTCGGATCTGCAACAAGCATGAAATCTACAAATCTAATTGCTCCAAGAATAGGTTCAAATTAATAAAGTGATAAGAATTTAAATGCCTTGTTAGAAGGTGCAGGTAGCAGTGTCTGAGATCCATGTTTCCTTTTGTTGATTCATCTCTCTGTCAACAGCATCTGTTTTCTGATCTGTAGCTGAGCAGTCACATCTGGAATAACACGCGGAGGAGTGTTATCATTTATTGAACAAGCGTACATGTTTAGGCTACCATTAATATCATTAATTTCTCACCTAAACTCTAATTTTAAAATATCATCAATGCTTAAACTATGTATATGCTAATGAAACTGCACAAACCCCCATGTAAAAAAACAAAACTGCCATCATCAAATATACTCCTTGTAGAGCCAAGTTTGACCTTTGTAAGTTTCTATTGAAACGATGAAACACAGTTTATTTTGTTTTGTAGATTACTGTGAATTTGTTGAAAGTTGTAAACACATGCAGTGGAGGAGCGGAGAAAAGAGTTAACATAATATCCAAATTGCATTTTTTAATGTGGTGGTGGCCCCCGGCGGCTGAGGGAAGACATTGTGCTTTTTTGAGGCCTTTCATCATGCACGTGGTCCACGCCTCCCTAATTATGTTATGTTATGCCCTCTCTCACACTCACACACAAACAATTTTTGTTTCTACATACTAACTTAATCATCAAATCCTCCAATCTTTCTCATCTTCATATATCATACTGCATACACACACATACGCCAATCTCTTTTCTCAT